>JGI12316J15310_10000048_pt1 | contig 54874 bp, 59 predicted proteins | sample MarCyaLeptolynsp_FD_15310 | JGI IMG/M metagenome (IMG submission 15310) | reverse complement strand
GGCGATGATCGCGAACAGGAAGGTGAGGAAGGCCGTGAACCAGCCGCCCCGGCGTCGCGGCGTCGGCGGTGGCGGGGTGGGTGTAGGGGCTGTGGGCCCGCCAGCGGTCGGGCCGCCGGGGCGCGATGATGACGCGGAGGCCGCCGAGGAAGCCGCTGCCGGGGAGGACCCCGCCGACGAACTGGATGTCGAGGACGTTGCTGCCGAGGACGTTCCGGCCGGGCGCGGGGGGATCGAGGAGGACGGATCGGCCTCGCCGCCGGCGACACTGTCGGCGGCTCCGGAGGTCCGGCTTCCCGGATACTGGCTCGCCAGCTTGGCGAGGTCTTCGGGGTCCACGTTCGGGAGCCGTGGTCGGTTCGCCATAGCCTGTGTCCTCGGGTTGCGGCCGTGCCTATCCCTCTAACTGCAATCCTAGGCGGTCTGCTCGGGGATCGAGTTGAACCAGCGCCGCGATCGGACGATCCAGCCGTGGCGCTTGGCGGTGATCCCTTCCTCCATCATCAGGGCCTTGACCCGCCGCTTCGCCTCGTCCTCCGAGATCTTCTGGCGGGCCTTTGCCCGGTACATCTCCACCGCCTGGCGGAAGTCGTCCCGTGACAGGCGGCGCTGGCGGCTGCGGTTCGCCTGGATGTTCAGGAACTCCCGCGTGCCTTCGTCGGCGACCCGTTGCAGCACAAGCTTCTGGTCGTTGACGGTCGCCAGCATAGCGCCGTTCGCCTCGTCCAGCGTCAGGTTGAAGCGGGACATCCCCTCCTGCAACAGGCGACGCTCGTCCTCCGCGCGGATGAAGCCACCGTTCATCCCCTCGATGCGGACCATGTCGGCGAACCGCCGTCTCGTCTCAGGATCTGACGCCATCGATGTCCGTTTCCTGCTCTGCAATTCCTTGAAATCGGACACAATTTATCAACGCAAATGGCGGTCCGCGCAATCACAAACCGATTCGCCGGCCGATTCGCCGGTTGCGCTGCAACATCGCGATGGGCGCCCCCTTCACGCAGCGGCGCCCCCCGGCGCCGCCCGCCTGCCGTCCTGTCCGTGCCGGAAGCTTGCCTAGGGCTGCTCGAATACCGGCATCGGCTGCGTCATCAGCCAATGCGCGCCAACGCCGCCCAGCACCGCGCCCGCCACCGTGGCCAGGCCGCCGCCGCCAAGAAGGTCGACGACGAGCGCGCCGCCGACGGATCCGATGGCGATCGCCGCCAGATCGTTCGTGGTGAGCACGATCGTCTTGGAGTCAGAACCGATCTGCAGCGCCGAGTCCCGCGCGGCCTGAACCATCTCGTTCATGCTGGACTGCATCTGTTCCACCATGGCGTTCAGGTTCTCAAGCTGCTCGGGCGTCAGCATCGAGCCACCGACGGCATCGGTCGCCGGTGCCGTGCTCTCGGTGGCCGCGGTCGCATCGTCCGAAGCCTGCTGCGCCGACGCCACCGACATCGATCCGATCAGGATGCCCGCGGATAAAAACAGGAAAGCCAGAGCTTTCATTCCTAAACTCCCATTCATTGATGGTCGGAGCGTGACGTCGATCACGAGCTCGCGTCATAATGCCCCAAGGCTTGGGCAACGTCACCTCGTTAATGGCCGCGCGCCCGGCGAATTCACGCTACCTTCATCTGGTCAAGGCTCCCGGGACCAACGGTCATGCGTCGATTCCCGACATCCGATGTATCGTCTGGGTTGTGTTCCGCTGCGCTGCGGGGCGTGCTCGGCGCCGTCCTTGTGCTGTGGGTCGCCGGCGCGACCGCCCAGGCCTCCCCGGTTTCCGACCGTCAGGCGCAGCGCTGGGTCGATCGCGACGCGGTCACCCTGGGTCGGGCGGCTGACGTCCTCGTGGCCCGGCATCTGGCCCAGCCGTTCGCGCGGATCGAGGATCGGGTGCCGGCGTATAGCGACTGGGTCTACGGGTGGTTGTCCAGCATCGTCGTCAGTGTCCGCCTCCTGGGTGTCGGCGTGCAGTCGGTCGGTGACCAGGTCTGGCGGAACGGGTCGGTCTCCTCCGACGCGACCGTCCGAGACCTGGAGCAGTTCGTCGCCGATGCCTTCGAGCAACAGGTGATTGCGCCCGACGCCGCCGGGCGGGACCTGGCGGTGGCCTGGATCGACGCTGTCGGCCAGCTTCACCGGTTGGACCGCCGCCTGGCGGCGGCGCGGGCCGCGCGGGGGGCGCCGCCGGCTTATGCCGGGCCGCTACTCGCAGGATGGGACCCGGGCGAGCCGCCGCGCCTGCGCCGCGGGCCGCAAGCGGTGCTGCGCGATCACGCCGCCGAGGATCCGGCCCATGCCGACCTGGTGTTGCGTCGCTCGGTACGCCCACTGTCGATCCGCGCGTTGAGCGCCGCGACACGGCTGGTCATCGTGCCGGTCATCATTCCGCTTTCCGGCGGCGCCGCGGCCATTCCACTTCTCGATGTCGGCGGCTTCGTCGGCAACACCGTGATCTCGGGTGTGATCGCGGCCGGGCTCTGGGGCACCGATTATCTGATCAACTGGGTCGACAGCGCCTGGAACCGCCCCGGCTTCGAGGCCGAGCTGCGCGCCGTCGTTCGGGCCCAGCGCACGCGCACGATTGCCGACGGCCAACGCCATCTCGCCGCCGGCCTGTGCGCGCGGATCCCGGCCACCTGTTGAGCCGCTTGCCCGCGTCGGGCGCGGTTCGCTAGGATATCGCCCTGGCGCGATTGATCCCGGTCGGACGGCATCGCATGGACGGACACTTCATCCTTGGGCCTGGGGGCTTTCTCGCCCGGATCCTGTATCCGGCGTTCGTCGTGTTCGCGTCCTACAACACCAGCGGCTACTCGTTCTATCACTGGGTGGTCGACTATCCTGACGAGGACATCATCCTGAAGATCTGCTGCTTCGGGATCCTCGGCTTCGGCTATTACAATATCGCCGAGACCGGTGCCGTCGCCCTGCAGCGCACGGGCCTGCTGCTGGTCACCATCGCCTCCTCGGCGGGCGCGTGGTTCGCCATCGACAAGGGCTGGGTGGTGATCGACAACCGCACCGACCTGGTCAACGCCATGCAGTGCACGCTGGTCTTCGTCATGGCCGTCGGCCTCAGCTACGCCCATCTGCACTCCCGCATCGGCGGCGTGAAGATCGTCGAAGAAGGCCGCAACGTCTGATAACCGCGCCCGGTGGGTCCGGACGGCCGGCGCCGCGGCGTCAGACCCCGGCGCCGCCGGGAAGGCTGGAGGAATGGTGCAGGCTGATCCGCGCCCGCACGCCGGGCGCGGTGTTGCGCACCGCATAGGTATAGCGGGCGGGCGTGACCACCGCCGCGTTGGTCGTCGGGTCGATCCAGGAGAAGGTGTAGAGCCCGCTGATCAGCGTCGCGCGCCCGGTGGTCAGGCGCTGCAGTTCCTCCTGGAACGTCACGTCCAGCGCCTCGTAGGACATCAGCCGCTCGAAATAGGTGCTGATCTGGGTCGGGCCGATCAGCGGCCGCTCCTCCGCCGTCGCCAGCAGCAGGGCGTCCGGGGTGTAGAGCGCGATGATCCGCGGCACGCTGCGGGAGCGCAGGGCGGCGGCCCAGGTTTCGAGCACCGCGCCCGGATCGCCGCCAGCGGTCCCCGGCGCGCCGCCTCCAAACATCGGCACCGGGTCGCTGACCGGCTCGACGATCGGTCCGGACACGGGGGTCGCGCGGGGCACCGGGTCGGGAATGCGGTCGAACCAGGCGGTGTTGCGCCACAGCCAGCCCGACGGCGCCGGGCTCCAGCCGGCCCGGATCACCAGCTGGCGGACCCGCTGCTCGGCCTCGGCCGGCGGGACGACGGTGCCGGTGCGCCCGGAAAAGAAGGCGGCCGCGGCGCGGAAGTCGGCTTGGCCGACGCGGTTGCCCTGGCGCAGGCGGGCGGTAAGGAAGTCGGTCACCTCCTCGGCGATCTCGCTCTCCAGGATCAGGTTGAACTGGCGCGCGCCGACCAACAGCGCCGACTGCGCGTCCGCCAGCGCCAGCCCGTAGCTGCCGGTCGCGGTCTGCAGCAACGCGCGCTCTTCCTCCAGCGTGATGAAACGCCGTCCGCCCTGATAGGTGCCGAGGTAGTCGATGAACTGCTGCATCGGATCGGTTCCCGCACTAGATCATGATCGGCTAAGACGGAATCGCTTGGCGATGACGGCTCGGACGTGAATCATGCCCTTATTCAATAAGATAGAGCAGATTCACATGCCATGTCGCGATCGCAGGCGATCGCGTCGAGACACGAGTTGCTCTATCCGCGCCGCATTAGGACGTGAGTTGCCGCGAAAATCCAGTCGGGGCTGGCCTCCACCCCGTCAGAACGTGGCCTCCAGGCGGGCGGAGACCCGTTTGAACTCGATCAGCGTCAGGATCGACTGCCAAGTCAGGACGAAGGACAGGCCCCAGATCAGCGACTGGGCGATCGCCTTGTTGATGTCGAGCACATCGTGCTTGGGCCGGTAGCCGAAATACAGCGCGATGGCCGATGCGCCGACGATCGACGGGACCGTCTTCAACAGCACCCAGTCCCAGCCGACCATCATCGACACGCCTGGCGGCCACAGGCGCTGGAAGAACTGGTCGCGCCACATGTAGGTCGATCCGTCGGGGAAGATGTAGGCCCAGGTCATCATCGCCACCCAGGCCGTCAGGCTGACCGCCGCCGCCGCCAGGAACACCGCCGCCACGCCGGAGGCCGCCATGATCATGGTGTTCAGGTAGATCCGGTGCGGCACGTTCAGGTTGCGCATCGACTTGATCTGGTCGGAATAGACCTTGTGGCCGATGTTTGCGGTGATCAGCGAGGAGTTGCGCACGCTGATCAGCACCGCCGCCATCAGCGGCGCCATGACCCTGAGCTCGCTGAACGCGAGGCCGGCCAGCGCGTCGGAATGGATGATCGGCAGCAGGTAGTCGCGGAACGGCAGGTACATGAAGATGAACCACGTCGTCACGAAGCCGACGATGATGCAGCCGAGACCGACGAACAGCAGGGCCGAGGGCGCGAAGCACAGCTCCCAGACGTAGCGGAAGAAGTAGCGCAGACCCCAGCCGACGCGCCAATCGGCATGGGTGCCGGGCAGGGCGGTTCCGGTCTCGGCCGGCGTCGGCGCGGCGCGGGCCGCCGGCGGCGCGGGGGCGATGGCGGGCGGCGTCTCGCCGTTCTCCACGGCCTCCAGCGCCGTCTCGATGGCGTCGGCGCGGACCGGCTGCTCGACCAGGCTGTGCGCGTTGGAGTCGAGCACGACGACCCGGTCGGCGATGTCGATCAGGTGGCGGAAATGGTGGGCGATGATGACCACCGGAATGCCGATCTCGTCGACCAGGTCGCGCAGCAGCCGCGCCAGCTGCCGGGAGGAGGAGACGTCGAGGCCGGAATTCGGCTCGTCGAGGAACAGGACCGGGTGGTTGCCAAGCAATGTGCGGGCAATGGCGACACGCTGGCGCTGACCGCCGCTGGCGGCGCCCACGGGCCGGCGCCGGTCGACATCCTCCAGCAGCCGGTCGATCGCCGCCTGCAGGTTGGCGCCGATCGCGCCGTTGTGGTCGCGGGCAATGGCCAGGTTGTCGGCGATGGACAGGTCGTCGAAGAGGGCGAAGTTCTGGAACACCACGCCGCCGATGGCCACCCGGTCATGGGCGAGATCGTAGGTGCGGTCCGCGTATGTCACCCGGCCTGACGCTTGCCAGCCATCCTCGCGGGTGTCGATGGCGCCGGACAGCAGGTTGACCAGCGTCGACTTGCCGCTGCCACTGGGCCCCGCCAGGATCACGATCTCGCCGGCGTTCAGGGTCAGGCCGACATCCTGCAGAAGCACGCGGCCGGCCGGCTGCGCGATCGAGAGGTCGGCGACCGTCAGAACCGGCCCGCCCGCCATGTCGGCCTCCGCCTCGCTCACGAGCCGGTTCTCGTCAACGGCTCGTAGCGTCCGAGCATGCCGGTCGGCGGCGCCTGATCGCTTTGAAAGACGACGGCGACCACGCGCGGCCGGCGCAGCAGGATGTAGCGGATGATCCGAACCGCCAGGCTGTCGGGCTTCATCTCGGGGCCGCGGCCGACGACGCTGGAGAAGATCGTGGTGGTGGCCGCCGCCGCCTCGCGCTCCACCACCTGCAGTTCGGAGTTGAAGGCGGGATCACGGGAGATGTCCTCGAGCAGCGCCTCGGTGCGCGGGTCGTCCGAGATCTCGTCGATGAAGGCGTCGGCGAGCACCACTCCCAGACGCCAGAACCGCCGGTCGCGGCCGAGGTCGAGGGCGTGGACCACGAGGGAGTCGAAGAACGCGTCGTTGCGCAGCAGGTCGGCGGCGGCGTTGCCGAGCGGCGTGTAGTCGAACCGGCCCTCCGTCACCAGGTCCATCATTCCCTGCCAGGTCGGGGTCATCATCTCCAGAGCTGCCGCCCGCAGACGCGGCAGGGCAACCATCAGCAGCTCGTCGCTGAGGTCGGAGGCGTACTCCCGGCGGTAGATCTCGATCGCCCGGTCGGTCGCCAGGTCCAGGGTCGGGTCGGCGCGGATGCCGCGATAGGCGTCGATCACGATGTCCTGAAGCCGCTGGCGGTACGACTCATCGAACGCCGGGTCGCGCACGATCGAAACGAACCGGTCGCGCAGGGAACGGGCGACCCGCTCCATGTCCTTGGCGATCTTCATGCGGGAGTCGTCGGGGACCAGGGCGAGCAGGGAGCGCGCGTTGGTCTCCATCAGGATCACCCGCAACTGGCCGACCGGGTCCGCCTTCATGTCCGGGAAGACCGAGATGCGCAGGCGTTCGGGACCCTGCATCACGACCCGGCCGATGGCGATCGCGGAGCCGTCCTCGCGCAGCCGGAAGGCGGGAAAGCCCAGATGGCTGTTGATCTCGCGCGACCAGGCCGGCCGCTCGAACTCCGCCGCGTTCTCGGTCACGCCGAACGGCGCGCCGTGGAAGGCGTAGACCCCGCTTGCCGCGAAGGCCGCGACGATCAGGACCGAGAACAGATAGGCGGCGGCGTCGCGGATGGTCATGGCGTCAGGCCGAGCGTTGGTCGATGGAACTGGCGAAGGGCGCGTCATCCGATACGTTGCGGGTGCCGGCCGAGATCATGCCCTCCAGCGCGTGGTACAGGTCGTAGAACGGCCGGTTGTCGATGAAGCTCAGCATGTGGACGTTCTCGAGGATCGCGTCATGCAGGATGCTGCCGGTCAGCTGCGAGCAGCCGGCATAGCGGATGACGAAAAGCGGTGGCAGGAGCATCGACGCGGTCATGCCGAGATCGGTGATCTCGCTGATCTCGATCCGGCTCTTGCGGATCGGGTGGGAGCGGAAGATCACCTCGTGAACGTCGCAGATAAACTGGCCGCGGTCGATCGCCAGATGGGTGCGGTGCAGCGTGAGCGTGCTGAACGCGCCGGTGCATTGTGCGATGACGTCTTCGGCACTGTGCTCCATGGGACGGTCTTCCGCGGTGGCGATCTTGCGGGCGGTAGAGCGGACGGACGGCGCGTTCGGACGTGTGTCGGCGGGGGACAGCCGGGTTTCCGCGCGGGTCGTCGCCGCCACCGTCTGTTGCCACTCAACGGCCGGAACGTTAGGATCGACGCCTATTCTTTGCAAGACTCGCGAGCGATGCGATGGAATTCCTGCTCACCGCGACGACCACGTTCGCGGGCACGCTGCTCGCCCTCGGCTTCATCGAGGTCACGGCGGAGAATCTCGCGGTCTGGAACTCCGGTCACGTCTCCGGCTACTTCTGGAACATCGAGCCGGATCCCAACGGCTCCGAGGCCGAGCGCCTGGCCTTCGATCTCGCCGGCACGCCGCTGGCGCGCTCCGACATGGAGCTGTGCCGGATCGTCGAGCGGAACTGAGGCGGGGAGACAGTCATGACCGTGCTGGCATCCATCTCCGGGTTCATCGCCGCCCAGTTCGTGGTGGCCCTCTATTCCGAACAGTTCGCGGAGTGGTGGATGTACGGCTACGAGAACGGGTTCTACGCGACCGTTCCGGCGCCGGAGCCGGTCACCCCCGGCACGATCACGATCGGCGATCGCGAGATGATCCTGAACTACTGCGCGGCGGCAGACGCGGCCCATGTCGAGGCCCTGAAGTCCCGCGCGGGCGGGTGACCGAGCGTCCGCCGCGGGATCGACGGGATACCGTCGTCGCGGGATATGGTACGCTGTTGTCGGGCAACCGTTGTGGGCACGGATTTAGGGGTGCACAGGGGGATGACGTGGGTCAGGCCGTGAAGCGGGTGGCTGGAAACATTTCGGTCGCTGTGGCGATCCTGGTGGCGGTGCTGATGGTGGCGCCGGTGCCGGGAAACGCGCAGCAATCGGCGGTGCCCGGTCCGACGATCGTACAGTCCCTGGACGATGCGCGCGAGGACGACGCCATGATCACGGCGGTTACCGGCACCTTCATCGGCGCAGCGACCAGCACGATCTTCGTCAACATGATCACCGGCGGCGTCACCCTGACCCCCGTCATCGGACTGCAGGCGTCCAACGTCCTTGGCGGCTCCTGGCTGGCCGCGATCGGTTCAGCGCCGGTGGCCGGAGATATGCTGGTGCACACGGTGACGACGGCGGTCGTCGCCTTCGGGGGCGGGCTTGCCGGCAATTTCTTCGCCAGCGACTGACGCTTGGCGGGCATACGGACCGGGCCGACCGACTGCCGGAACGGGGCCGCAAGTGAACAGGGATCGCATATCGCGGAAACCTCCGCAGAAATCTGCTGACGGAAAAGGGAGACAGCTCATGTTCAGACTTGCCAACCTCGCCAAGGCCCTGGTCCTCGTCCTCGGCCTCGTCTTCGCCGGCGCCCAGGTCGTGCAGGCGCAGGAAGTCACCGCGCCGCCGTCCAGCTTCGACGGCTATCGCGCGATGGCGGTGACCGCCGGGGTCATCGGCGGCGCCGTGGTCGCCACGATCGTCACCGACGGCCTGATCCTGCCGGTTTACGGGACGCTGACGGGGTCCAGCATCGGCGCGCTCGGCCAGGGCAACGCCTTCGCCATGATCTACACGCCGGGCTACGCCTTCTTCCGGGGCAGCATGCGGTTGCTCGGCGCGATCAGCGGCGGCCTCTACGCCGACGCCTGGTACGCCGGCCAGTAACCCTACGTAACCGGGTGGCGGCCAATCAGCCGGGCGGCGGCAGCCGCTCGGCGATCCGCCTGACCACGTCGTCGACGCCGTCGCGCGCGGTGTCGACGACGATCGTTCTCGCCGCCGCGCGCGCGCGCAGCACGGCGAGCGCCGCCGCCGGGTCGTAGTGGCGGGACTCCTCCACCACAATCGATGTCGCCGTGCCGACGGCCACCGGATCCGCCCCGGCGTCGCTCAGAATGCCGGCCAGGCGCGCCATCCGGTCGCGGTCCAGCAGGTCCAGCGCACCCTGCGCCTCCAGCACCTCGACGATACCGGGGGCGCCGACGGCCGCCGGCGGCGGCGCCTCCTCGTCGAGCGCGGCCTGATCGAACGGGTCGCCGCGCAGGCTGATCCGGGCGATCCGGACCTCCGGGGCAGCCTCCAGCGCGGCGAAGAACGCGTCCGGCAGATCGACGGCGGCGGACACTTCCGCCGCGCCCCGCACCCCGTCAAACACCATCCAGCCGGCACCGGTATCGACGGACAGGTGGGTCAGCACTTCGCCCATGCCGCCTGGATGGCGCTCGCGGAACGCGGCGGTCAGGCGGAAGCGCTCGATCCGGTCGGTGACGCGGTGGGCCGGGTCCCCGGTCATGGCCGGCAGGATGACGTGGTCGGTCAGCGCCCGGCGGTCGGGCAGGACGGCGTGCACCGCGCCGCTGCGTGCCAGCGCGCCGACCGTCGCCGTCTTGCCGGAGCCCGTGAGCCCGACCATGACCAGCAGGCGCTGTCCGGGCGGCGGGGCCGCGGGCGGGCGCGAGAGGTCGACGCGGACCTCGTCGGCGCGCAGCCAGCGGACGGCGGCGGGGTCGGTATCAGTCTGATCACGGTCGGGCGACATGCGGTCTCCGAAGCGGCGGCGGCGCGGGACGTCACGCGACCCCGCGACCGCGGCCCGTGAACGTGATAGAAATCTGCCCAGGACCGGCGCATCGGATCACTCCTTGCCCGGCGATGCAATTGCGGGACAGACGCGGCCCGGGCGACCGGGCGCGAGCACGGCGCCGGGACGGCCCCGGCGGGAGAGTCAGACGATGCAGGTGGAAGCCAGACACGCCGCGGCGGCGCCGGAAAAAACCACCGGAATCGGGGCGGTGCCGCTGACCCCGTTCCTGGGCGCCGAGATCACCGGGCTCGACCTGTCGCGCGCGATCTCCGACGCCGAGGCGGCGCGGGTGCGCGCGCTGTTCTACCGCCACCAGGTGATCGCGATCCGCGACCAGGACATCTCGGCGGAGGGCTTCATCCGCTTCGCCGAGTTGTTCGGCCCGATCGAGCCGTTCTTCATCAGCAGCTACAACCACCCGGATCACCCGCAGATCTACGTGCTGTCCAACGTGCGCAAGGACGGTAGGCCGATCGGCCGCGACGGTGCCGGCACCCATTGGCACAGCGACAGCACCTTCGTCGAGAAGCCGAGCAGCGTCACCCTCCTGCACGGGGTCGAGGTGCCGGCGCGCGGCGGCGACACCCTGTTCGCCAACATGTACGACGCCTACGAGCGGCTCGACGCCGAGACCAAGGCGCTGATCGACGGCCGACGCGCGATCCACCGCTACCAGCGCAAGGAGTTCGTGTTCTCCGGCGATCGGGAGATCACCGAGGCCGAGAAGGCGGAGATCGAGGCCCTGAAGCGTGCGCGCGCCGCGGAGGACGCCGCCGCCGCTCCGTCGCCGACCGAGCGGAAGAGCAACGCGGTGCCGGAGCAGTGCCATCCGATCGCCCGCACCCATCCGGTGACCGGGCGAAAGGCCCTGTATCTCAATGCCGAGATGATGGTCGGGATCGAGGGGATGAGCGACGACCTCGCCCTCCCACTGCTGGAGCGGATCTGCGACGCGGCGACCGCGCCGGAACACGTGCTGCGGTACCGGTGGCGCAAGGGTGACCTGGTCGCCTGGGACAATGCCTCGATCCTCCATTCCGCGACCTTCACCCCGCCGGGCCAGGATCGGATCATGCACCGCCTGACCGTCGAGGGGACGGTGCCGGTCTGAAGACCCGTTCAACCCTGAGGCCTGCTATGGGCGGCCCGCGATGATAGACCTTCGAGCCATGACCCTCCGCGCCGTTCTCGTCCTGATCCTGACCGCCGCCGCGGTCGCCGCCGGCCCGGTCCGGGCGCAGGAGCGCCCGCTGCTGGACTGGCTGGTCTATGACGGGGCGACGCTGGCCAGCTACGCGGTCGACACCGACGCGGGCGATACCGCGCGCCATATCGCCGTCGCCACCGGCGCGCCGGCCGACGCCAAGCGGGTGATGATCCTGATCCCGAGCCGCTCGGTCGAGGCCTACACGCTCGCCGTCAACACCATCCTCCAGGTTTTCGCCCGTCGCGGCGTGCCGGCCCGGTTCGACGTCTGGTACTACGACAAGAACGAGGCGGTGGCGCATGAGGCGCTGCAATGGGCCTATGCCCAGCCGGTTGACCTGATCATGACGGCGGGCTCCTCGGCGACCACCTTCCTGCGCAAGCATCACAGCGGTCACGCGATCCCGGCGGTGACGAGCGCGTCGAAGGATCCGATCGCGTCCGGCCACCTGGACGATCCCGCCGGCAGCGGCACCAACATCGCCTACACCTCGATCAACGTCGACACCGACACCCTGGTCGCCTACCTGCGGCGGATGCTGCCCGCGCTGTCGACGGTCGGCCTGATCTATTCGGAGGGCAACGCCAGCGCGATCCTCACCCAGGTCAATCCGCTGAAGAAGGCGTCGGACGACCTCGCCCTGAACATCGTCGACATCACCGTGCGCGGCCGCGGCTCGGCCGAGGAGGAGCTGGAGGTGAACCTGCCGGCGGGCATCGCCGCCATGCGCGCGTTCGACCCCGATCAGAAGAACAGCATCCTGCTGGTCACCGGATCCACCGCCGTCTATGAGCGGATCTCCCAGATCAACCGGCATTCCGGCTCCCTGCCGGTGATCTCGATGCTGCCGGACATCGTGCGCGAGGGTGAGGAATCCGCCCTGCTGTCGATCGGGGTGAACCTGACCAGCGCGCTGACCCTCGCCGCCGTGTACGGAGTCGACGTGATCACCGGGGCGGCGCGGCCTGGCGACCTTCCGGTCGGCACCGTGTCGCCGCCGGACCTCGCGATCAATTTCCTGATCGCCGCGCGGGTCGGCGTGAAGATTCCGTTCTCGTTCCTGGAGTCCTCCACCTTCGTTTACGATCTCGACGGCAAGCAGGTGGTGGCGTTCGGGCAGCGGGTGTTCTGAGACGCGCGGCCACGCGTGAATTTGCGGAAATGAGATGGGCCCGCCGGTCGCGGCGGGCTTTGGTGTGAGGTGTGCGCGGGCGCGCGAGCGGTGGTATTCTCGCGCGGGGTACGCAACGGAGGGCAGGTGCGGTGCTGGACAACATTCTGACGATTCCGGCCTTGGCGGTCGGCGCGTTCTTCGCGGTGTCGTATTTCATCAGCCCGGACACCATCGTGGTCCAGGACATCTCCGTGCCGCCCGCCATGGAGGACCGGGGATACAATGGCGAAGTCGCGACCACGATGCTGTCGGACAGCATCGCCCGGATCAGCGACTCGGCGGGCACCAATCGCGGCGCCCATGTCGCGGAGGAGACCGCCCACTCGAAATCGGTGGAGGCGCTCAGTGACTGGTTCGGCCTCGCCCAGCCGATCCGCGCCACCCAGGTTGCGCTCGGTTTCCTGCCGTATTCCTTCTCCGGCGAGTTCGTCGAGAGCGATGAGGGATTGATCCTGCGGATCCGCGGTCAGTCGGCCGAGTACTGGCATTTCAGCCTTGAGAAGCACGGGACCGCCGACGATGTCGAAGGCCTGATGCACGAGGCGGCGCTCGAACTCCTCAAGGAACTCGATCCCTACCTGATCGCGGTCTATTACTTCCGCCGGGAGATCCCGACGGGCGACTTCACCTTCACCAAGGACGCGATCGATCACGCGCTGGTCCATGCGCCGCGCAAGAACCTTCCCTGGGTCTATGCGCTCTGGGCTCACGTCCTGTACTTCGAGGGGGACCTCGAAGGGTCGATCATGAAGAACCGCCAGGCGATGACGCTCGACCCGACCTTCCCACGCCCGATGATGCGTTGGGGCGAGGCGCTGGCGAAGATGGGCCTGCATGACGAGGCGATCGGCCGCTACAAGAAGACACTGGAGATCAGCCCGCACTATCCGGAGGCGGTGGTGTACTGGGCGCGGTCGCTGGTCGCCCAGGGCAAGTTCAAGGAGGCCGGGCTGAAATACGAGGAGGCGTACAACAGCGCTCCCGATTTCCCGCGCATCGTGCACGCCTATGGCATGTACCTCGCGGAGTACGGCAACAAGGTGAAGGCCGCCGACATCCTGCGCCGGGCCGTCGAGCTCGACGACGGTCACAACGCGCGCTACGTCCGCGACCTGCGCCGGGTGCAGCGCGAGGTCGATCCGCGGTTGAACTACATCCAGGGGGACAACGAGGCCGCTTCGGCCGACGCCGGTCCGGCGACGGAGGAGGGGTGAGCCTGCAGCAACCGGGGTTCGCCGGGCCCGTTCCCGGCGGCGCCGGGGTTCAGGACCGATGAGGGTGGCCGCCGGCCGGAGACCGCGATGAAGAGACTGTCCGCCATCCTGCCCGGCATTGCGCTGGCGGGCCTGAGCCTGCTGATGTTCGCCTATGTCGGCTATGGCGAGGCGACCCGGGTCTACACCGACATGCGGGTCCAGCGGCTCATCCAACTCGGCGCGACGGTTCAGCATTCGTTGGAGAAGTTCGCCCAGAGCGGCCTGCACCTGGATCAGTTCACCGGCTTCGATCGCCGGGCCCGTCAGCTCGCCGCCGTCGACAGCGCCATTCATACCGTCGCGCTCACCGACGCGCGCGGCGACCTGATCGTCTGCCTCGCCGCGCACGAGGTCGATGCCAATGACGACTGCGCCGGCCGGCTGAAGGCCGACCCAGGCGCTTTCCACGGCCACCACCGGCTCATCGACGGCGAGATCGCGGAGACCGAGACCGGGCGCGTTCTGCGGCTGCCGGTGAACGACAAGTTCGGCGTGGCCGGCCACGTCCTTCTGCAGGTCGACGAGTCGACGATGCGCGAGGCCGTCGACGAGGCCTTCGTGTCGGTGTTCCTGGCGGCCGGGGGGCTGTTCGTCCTGTTCGCGCTGTTCCAGGCGGGATTGGCCAGACGCGGCGACGAGGCGGCCCGGCGTTGGCTGACCCCGGCGTTCCTGATGGCGATGGTCGCCATCGTGGCGGTGCTGGTCGCGGTGATGTTCGAACTCTACCGCAAGGGGACGGAGGGGCAGGCGGAAGGGCTGGCGCGCTCCATGGCCTCGCGGCTCGCCGCTGTGACGGAGATGGGCATCCCGATCGACGCCCTGAGCGGGGTGGAGGAGGCGCTCGCGGATTACCGCCGGATCAACCCGCAGATCGCCGCCATCACCCTGATGCGCGAGGGCGAGGTGCTGTTCCGGCTGGCCGACGAATACCGGGCCACGGGTCACAGCGGCGACAGCACGTTGTCGTTCTCGCAGCCGATCATCCCGAACGAGCGGCTGATCCTGACCGCCGAGCTGCCGCTCTCGGTGGTGATCGAGGCCATGGGATCCGGTGGCCGCAATTTCGTCGCGCTGTTCTTCGGCTGCGTGCTGTTCTCGGCGATCTTCTTCCGGGCGGTGCGGGCCAAGGCGCATGCGGCACCCGGCGTCGGGCCCAAGGGCGAGGCGGGGCTGGCGGTTCTGCAGCCCGCCTATTTCCTCGGCATCCTGGCGGACTCCCTCGTCCTGTCGGTGCTGCCGGAGTTGAGCCAGGAGCGGGTGGCCCAGGAGGGCCTGGCCGCTCACTTCGTGTCCTTGCCGTTCAGCCTGTTCTTCATCGGCCTGACCGTCGCGCTGATTCCGGCCTCCTTCATGACCGAGCGGTTCGATCTCCGCTCCCTGTTCATGGGCGGGGCGGCGGCAGTGTCGGCGGGCCTTCTGCTGATCGGTTTCGTCGACACGTTCTGGGCGCTCTGTATCGGCCGGGCGCTCGGCGGCGTGGGGCAGGGCCTGCTACTGATTACCATGCAGGCCTATGCCTTCGAGATTGTCGCCTCGGAGGATCGGGTGAAGGCGGCGGCGGCCCAGGTGCTCGGCTACAACGGCGGCCTGATCGTCGGCACCGGCATCGGCGGGCTGATCGCGGTGTTCATGGCCGATACCAATTTCATCCTGCTCGCCGGGATGGTGGGGGGACTCGCGGTGATCTACACCCGCTTCGCCCTGCCGTCCCTGACCAAGGCGCACGACCCGCAGCCGGTCCGGCTGTTGGGCGACCTGCGCCGGGTGCTGGTGTTCCCGGACTTCCTGGCCCTGCTCACGATGATCGGGGTGACCTCGAAGTTCGCGCTGGCCGGGGTGGCGATCTTCGCCATGCCGCTGGTGCTGCATCGCTCCGGTTACGGCGATGACGAGGTCGGGCAGGCCCTGATGGTGTTCGCCATCGTCACCTATCTGGTGACCGCGATCGCGCCGCGCTTGGTGGCCGCCTTCGGGTCGACCGACCGCGCCCTGGTCGCCGGGATGGTGGCGCTCGGCCTCGGCATGGCCGGCCTTGGCCTGATCACCGGGCTGGCCGAGGCCGACGCGGCCGGCCTGGTGCCCGGCTGGCTGCTGGCGCTGACGGACGGCGTGCAAAGCGGGTTGGCCGCGGTGCCGGTGCCGGTGGCGACCGGGGCGGCGATCGCCCTGTCGGTCGCCCTGCTCGGCGTTGGCCAGGGCCTGATCGCCGCGCCGATCATCGCCCGCGTGGCCGCCGGCGGGGCGGCTGGCGCGGGCGGCCGCGACCGCACGATCGCCGTCTATCGGATCCTCGAGCGGGTCGGCCATATCTCGGGCCCGGCCCTGGTCGGTCTGCTGCTGGTGGCGGCCGCCGACAACCCGGCGGCGCTGGCGGGTCTCGGCCTGGTCTACGCGGCCCTGGCGGTGCTGTACGGCCTCGCCAGCTTCGCCATGCGCGAGCGGGCGGCCGCGGGATAGGAAGTTGGCACCCCAGGCTCAGAGCAGATCATGCTTTGACGCGATCGCCAGCGATCGCGACGAGGCATGATCTGCTCTGTCTTATTGAAAAAGAGCATGATTCACGTCCAAGCCGGCATCGCGAAGCGATTCCGTCCTAGACGATCATGCTCTTGCTCTCCGCGGCGCAGCCGGCCTCCTCGGCGGCGGCGGTGATGAGGGCGTCGACGTCGTCAAGCGCCAGGTCGCCCCGGTCGCCAGCTTGCTTCACCCGCCGCGTCACATCCTTCAGCACCGCCAGCGGCAGGCGGTAGCCGAGCGCCTCCGACCGCACGCGGATGGCGTTCCAGCCGGTCAGCCGGTGACCGATGGCGATTTCCCGCGCCAGCCCGAAATCGGCGGGGTCCAGGGCCTCGTAGGCGCGCGGATCGTTGTGCACCGCCTTGGTGTGCAGTCCGGCCTTGTGGCTGAACGCGGTCTCGCCGACCAGGACGTCGTTGAACGGCACGGCCACCCCGGCCATCGCCGCGACCCGGGCGCAGAGGCCGGGCAGCGCCTTCAGGTCATAGGCGGCGCGCACCGCCTCGGGATCGGCGGCGTAGAGCACGGCGATCAGCCCTTCCAGCGAGGTGATGCCGTTGCGCTCGCCGATCCCCAGGACGGTGGTGTTGATGTAGCGGGCGCCGGCGCTGGCGGCGGCGTGGGCGTTGGCGATGGCGCAGCCGATGTCGTTGTGGCCGTGAAACTCGATCGGCGTGCCGGTCAGCCCCGCCACCAGGCCCACCACCTCGTCGACCCGGTCGGGCGTCGCCGCCCCGGTGGTGTCGGCGATGCCCAGCCGGTCGAACAGCTTCAGCTCCGACAGTGGCAGGTAGACGTTGAGCAGGTCATTCAGCGGGCAGCGGAAGGCGTCCTCGCTGGAGAACCGCAGGGTGATGCCGGGGGCGCGGGCGCGCACGTATTCGCCGATCTCGGCGGCGGAACGGACGACGTCGGGGATGCCGCGGCCGTGGCTGGCCCGGCGCAGGATCGGCGAGATCGCCATGACCATGTTGAGGGCGCCGACCCCGGCATCCAGGGCAATATCCACGTCGTCCCGGTGGCAGCGGATATGGGCGGCGACCGTGGCGTCGGGGCAGGCGGCGGCGATGCGGGCGGCGTCATCGCGCGACCGCGGGCTGGCGGCCGGCGACGTGACCTCGAGGAAGTCGACGCCGAAGGCGATGAGCGCGCGGGCGAGGTCGCATTTGGCCTCGCTGGAGAAGTCCGCCCGCACGAATTGCTCGCCCTCGCGCAGCGTGGTGTCGATGATGGTCAGACCGTCGAGAGCCACGGCATCCCCTAGAGCCGGTGACGCGATGGGCCACAGTACCGGAAACCGGCAGGGGTGTCGTGGGGGACGGACCTTGGCCTGGGTGCACGGGAGAGGGTGATCGGCGTCGGAAATTGCCGTACCAATCGGAACTCGAAAACGCCGCCGCCGGCCGCCGGCGGCACGGCTCGGATGCGATGGGAGAGGTCACCTTGGCGACGACGGGGCATTGCCTGTGCGGTCGGACGCGCTGGGCGTTCGACGGCGAGATCACCTGGGCCTGCTACTGTCATTGCGACGACTGCCGGCGCAACTGCGCGGCCCCCGTGGTCGCCTGGCTCGGCGTGCCGGCGCGCGCCTTCCGCTGGACCGGCGAGGCGCCGAGGACGCACGAGAGCTCCAAGGGGGTGCGGCGGCACTTCTGCGCGACCTGCGGGTCGCCGGTCGGGTTCGAGGCGGATCACTACCCGGGCGGCATGCATCTCTACGCGGCGTCGCTGGACGACCCCGAGGCGTTCGAGCCGACATTCCACGTCAACTACCGCAGCCGGCTGCCCTGGCTTCGGATCGAGGACGATCTGCCGAAATACGACGGCACACTGCTGCAGGCGCCGGACGAGTTGCGCGACTACGACCCGAAATAGGGGTCGACAACCGACGCGGCGACCGGGTGATCTCGGCGGGGAAGGATGGTGGGCGCACAAGGACTCGAACCTTGGACCCGCTGATTAAGAGTCAGCTGCTCTACCAACTGAGCTATGCGCCCATCCGTGCGGCACCGCCCGAAAGTCACTGCGGTGGCGCGAGAGAGGCGGCCTTATAGCGGGTCGATTCCGGTTTGTCGAGACCATGCCGCCGGCAAATCGTCATCGCCGGCCCGCGCCCGCGACGCCCCGCCAAGGCACCGCTCGGCGACCCGCCCGTCCCGTCGGCCCTCTCGCCGCCGCCGTCCGGCATGCTAAGAACAGGCACCGCCGCCGAGGGCGGCGACCCGGAACCGGAGGAATGCGCGATGAGTGTGGCGGACCTGGCGCCCGAGACCCTGACCCTGGAGATGGCGGACGAGCACATCCTGCTCGCTACCCTGGACCGTCCGGAGGTGCGCAACGCGCTCAACACCCGGATGGGCTTCGACCTGCGCGACCTGTGGGTCGAGCTGTACCGCGACCCCGGCGACGTCCGCTGCGTCGTGCTCACCGGGCGGGGCGACAAGGCGTTCTGCGCCGGCGGCGACCTGAAGGAGCGCAACGGCATGACCGACGCCGACTGGCGCCGGCAGCACGCGCTGTTCGAGCAGATGGTCAAGGCGCACATGGACTGCCCGGTGCCGGTGATCGCCGCCGTCAACGGCGCCGCCTTCGCCGGCGGGCTCGAGATCATGCTGGGCTGCGACTTCGCCTATGCCGCCCCGCAGGCGCGCTTCGCCCTGACCGAGGTGACGCTCGGCATCATGCCGGGGGCCGGCGGCACTCAGCTGCTGCCGCGCGCCACCGGGCTGCGCCGGGCCAAGGAGATCATCCTGACCGGCACGCCGTTCTCCGCCGCCGAGGCGCTGGAGTGGGGCGTGGTCAACCGGATCTGCGACGACCCCGGCGTCGTCGAGGCCGCCCTGGAGACGGCGCGCAAGATCGCCGGCAACGCGCCGATCTCGATCCGCCAGGCCAAGAAGTCGATCAACGCCTCCGAGATGATGGGCCTGAAGAACGGATACGATTTCGAGATCGAGGCCTATAACCGCACCGTGCCGACCGAGGATCGGCTGGAGGGCGTGCGCGCCTTCAACGAGAAGCGCAAGCCGGTCTACAAGGGGCGCTGACGCCCATGAGCACCGCCCCGACACGGGCGCTCGGCGGCGCGCTGGCCGACGGCCGGGCGGCGACCTGGCTGACGGCGGCCGTCCTGCTGGCGTTTCCCACCGTCGGCCTGCTGGCCAAGCACGGCATGAGCACCCTGGCGATCGCGCTGACGGTGCTGCTGGCGGGGGCGGTGCTGGTCGCCCGCCGGCCCGGAAGGGGGACATGGCCCGGATGGTCGCAGTGGTCCGGGTGGGGCCTGGCGGCGCCGGCCGTCCTGCTGCTGGCGGTGTACCTGCTGAACCTGGTCGTCGCGCCGGCCTGCCCGGCCTGCGGCGCGCTGTGGCCGAAGACGGCGGCGACGGTCGCGGTCCTGCTGCCGCTGGCCGCCGGCGGTCTGGTGGCGGCGGCCGCGGTCGACCGGCGGATCGCCGGCGCCGCCCTGGCGCTCGGCGTCGGCATCGCCGGCGTGGTGGCGGCGGTCGAGCTCGCCCTCGACGCACCGCTCTACCGGCTGTTCGACGGCCGCGCGCCGGGCGAGTTCGTGTCGCTGTCGCGCTACAACCGGGGCCTGGTGGCGCTGGCGGCGCTTGCCGTGGTGGCGGCGGGATGGCTGTGGACGCGGGGCCGGCGGCCGGCGGCCATTCTGATTCTGGCGGCTCTGGCGGCGGTGGTCGCGCTCGGCGACTCGCTGACCGCCCAGCTCTGCGCCCTGCTGGCGATCGCGGTGCTCGCCGTGGCGGCGGTGGTCGAGCGGCTGGTGCGGTGGGCGATGGTCGCCGCGGTCGCGGCGCAGATGCTCTCAGCCCCCTGGGTGGCGCCGGCCGCCTATCACTGGGCCGACGGGCGCGACATGGCGATGGATGCCGCCATCCGCCACCGCCTGGAGCTGTGGGATCACGGGGCGGCGCTGGCCCAGGCGCGGCCGTGGACCGGCTGGGGGCTCGACGCGTTCGACCATCTGCCGATCGCCCCGGAGCGGCTGATGCAGGCCGAGGAGATGACCAAGCCGGAATCGCATCCGCACAATGCCGGGCTGCAGCTCTGGGTCGAGGGCGGGGTGGTCGGCGTGTTGCTGGGGATCGCCTTCCTCGTGGCGGTCGCCCGGCGGATCGGGCGGCTGGCGCCACGCTTGCGGCCCTGGGGCACCGCGCTGCTGGCGGTTGGGCTGGCCCCGGCCCTGGTCGCGTTCGGCATCTGGCAGGTGACCTATCTGGCCCTGGTGGCGGTGGCCGCCTTCGCCTTCGCGCTGCTGCGGGAGGAGAGCGACGCATGAACGGACAGTCGCGCCTGCGCCTCGGCATGATCACGCCGTCCTCCAACACGGTGCTGGAGCCGATGACCGCGCGGCTGCTCGCCCGCGCGCCGACGATTACCGCCCATGCCGCGCGGATTCGGGTGACGGAGATCACCCTGGGCGCCGGTTCGGTCGGCCAGTTCGACACTGCGCCGATGGTCGAGGCGGCGGCCCTGCTGGCCGAGGCGCGGGTCGGATCGGTGTGCTGGAACGGCACCTCGGCCGGCTGGCTCGGCCCGGAGCGGGACCGGGCGCTGTGCGCGGCGATCACCAAGGCGACCGGGCTGCCGGCGACCTCGGCGGTGCTGGCGACCCTTGACGCGCTGGCGGCGCTGCCGGGCCGGAAGGTCGGCCTCGTCACCCCCTATGTGGCGGAGGTTCAGGACCGGATCCGGGCGAACTTCGCGGCCGCGGGACATCCGATCGCCGCCGACCGCCGGCTCGACATCACCGAGAACTTCGCCTTCGCCGAGGTCGCTGAGGCCGAGATCGAGCGGATGGCCCGGCAGGTGGCGGGCGAGGGGGCGGAGGCCGTCGTCGTGCTCTGCACCAACCTGGCCGGCGCCGCGCTCGCCGAGCGGCTGGAGGACGAGCTCGGGATCGTGCTGCTCGACAGCGTCTCGGTCGCACTGTGGGGCGCGATCCGCGCCGCCGGCGGCGATCCTGCGGTGGTGACGGGGTGGGGGAGGGTGTTCGCGCTCTGAGTGTCTACTCCGTCGCCGCGTCCACCGCGTCCCAGAGCGCGCGATACGCGCCGGCGACGGCGGTGCGGGGGGCGAAGGCGGTGAGCGGCTCGCGCTCGACGCCCATGCGCTCGACCGCGCTGGCGTAGGGGATCGGCACGCCGAGCGTGTTCTTGTGGGTCTTGGGAAAGCTCTCGAGGATCTCGCGGTGCATCGACTTGCGCCGGTCGACCATGGAGAAGAACGGCAGCAGCTTCAGTTTGCGGATCTTCTGCTCGCGCTTGAAGTCCTCGAGCTGGTCGTAGGTGCGCAGCGACAGGGTGGTCGGGATCAGCGGAATCACCAGAGCGTCGGCCGCCTCGAACACCGCCTCCGAGACCAGCGAGACGCTGGGCGGGCAGTCCAGGATGACGATGTCGTACTCGCCGGACAGCGGCTTCAGCAGCTTGCGCAGGCGCTGGGTCGACTTCTTCTCGGCCTCCAGCAGCAGGTCGAGGTTGCGGAAGCGGAAATCGGCCGGGATCAGGTCGAGATTCTCGTGATCCGTCGCCTTGATCATGTCGTCCAGGTCGCGCTTGCCGCTGACCAGGCCCTTGCCGCCGCCCTTCACCTTCGGCTTGACCCGGAAGTAGAAGCTGGCGGCCCCCTGGGGGTCGAGGTCGATGACCAGGACCCGGTGGCCGCGCTGGGCCGCGACGTGGGCGAGATTGACCGCCGCCGCGGTCTTTCCTACCCCGCCCTTGATGTTGTAGCTCGCCAGGATCCGCATCAGTTCTCCCCCATGCCCGCGGCGAAGATGCCACGGAAGATCGCCTGGGTCTCCTTCGCCGTGAACCGCTCGAAGGCGTCGGCGAAGGCGGCGCGCGCGGCCCGGCGGTCGCGGTCCAGCTCCTCGCTCCAGGCGCCGATCGCCATCAGCGCGTCGATGGTCTCGCCCTTGCGGCCGGCCAGCGCGTGGCCGTAGCCGCGCAGGGCGTCGACCTGGACCTCGCGGTCCTGCACCCGCCCCAGCACGTCCTGCAGCCCCTTGAGCGCCTTGACGGCGGGGCGCATCCGCTCGCGCGGCAGGGCCTCGCCGAGGAATTCGGTCACGTAGCGCAGCTTCTTCATGCGCTTGCGCAGGTCGTGCAGCCGTTCGGCCTCGCTGTCCGGACCGATCCGGCCGCCCTCGCGCAGCACCTTGCGGAGCAGCCTGGCGCCGCGCGCGGACACGATCGCGGCGAACGGCGCCCGCAGGGGCTCCGTGGCCGTCCAGTTGGCGCTCGATGGGTCGAGGCTGGCGCGCCAGTGGTTGACCAGCGTGCGAAAGCGGGCGCCGGACAGGGCCAGGACGAGGTCCTGATGGGTGGCGGTCTTGAGACCGGTCAGGTGGCGTTCGAGCACGTCCAACGCCGCGCCGTCGACATCGGCCTGGCGCCGGCGCTCGACCAGGTCCAGCAACTGCACATCGAGGTCGCGGCAGGGGCTGGTCACCTGGCCGAGCCAGCGGAAGCCGTCGACCGCCTCGACCCGGCCTTCGAGCGCGATGGCGCCGGAGAGCTGGGAGAGCGCGGAGCGGGTCCGGCGGATCGCGACCCGGAACTGATGCAGATAGACGGGATCGCGGTCGGCGATGACGCCGGGAAGGCGGTCCTCGAGGACGTCCAGCAGACCGGAGAGAATCTCACGCATGGCGGAGCCGGCCGGGTCGTCGGCGCGGATGCTGGACCCGGCGAGTGGCGGGACCACGGTCATCGCCGCGAGCACCTGGGCGGTCGCCGGCACGTCCTGGACCGGCCAGCCCAGGGTCTCGACGATCCGCGCCCGCAGCCGTCGGGCGTCGCCCTCGTATCCCTTGAGGGCGCGGACGCCAAGCTCGCTGCGGGTGATGCCGGTGGGGCCGGTGATCGTCGCCAGGACCAGCCGGCAGCGGATCTTGCCCTCGTCGTCGCGCAGCGGCGCCACCGTCTCGACGATGCGGATCTCGCCGAGCGGGCGCAGCGAGCGGCCACGCGACAGATCCTCCAGGTGATCGCGCAGGTCGCCGCCGGGCAGTTCGTCGGCGAATTCCGGCGCCGGGCTGGGGACGGTGGCGGCGCAGACCGGCGCGCCGGCGGCGGTCGTCAGCTGCCACGCCTCGCGTCCGCCGGTCGCGGTGTCGCAGGTCAGCCACTGGCCGACCCGGGCGAGGCGGCGATCGGCCGTGTCCCGGACGGTGAGACTGCGTCCGGTCTCAGACGCGGCATCCGCGAGGAGCGGGCCGCGCACGGCGTCGATCACGGCGGCAAAATCCGGGCGCGAGCCGACAAGTCCCTCGGGCGGGGCGAATGTCTCCGGCGTTGTCATCAGCACGGCGTGGCTGCTCGGGTCCTGCTGGTTACTGGGCGCGCGGCGCGCGGCGAGGTCCGGCCGGGCCACAGGATAGCGCGAATCGGATCGATTATCCGCCACCACGACCGGTCCGCGTCGGCGGCCATGGTGTCCGCACGCCGCAGCCATCGAAGTTCCTGCTCGAGACGGCGCGCCCGTCCGGGTTCGAAGGGGCGGGCGGCCAGGATGGCGGTGATCAGCGTGCGCTGCCGCACCAGGCTGTCGCGGGCGATAGCGTCGAGATCCCGCCGTCCCAGCCGGCGCTCGATGGAGGCCATTAGACGGTCCAGCGCGCGGATCGGCATCAGCGGCCGGAACGCGCCCGGATTGCGGACGACGAGACGGAGCGTCGGCAGGGCATCTCTGGATGTGGCCAAATCGGTCATCGTAACCTCCCAACCACGACTTAAGCGCACGTTGTGCGCATTTCAAGAGCTGATTGCGCACGCGGTGCGCTTTGTTGCAAATATGCTTCAAGTCATTGAAATTCAACGAAAATATTTGCGTTTCTGGCTGTCATCCGTACAGTCGCCATGTTCGGGCCACGGGCTGGCGGGAGCCATTCATGACGAGTCGAAGCATGTCGATCCTGCGGGCCGTGCTGTGGCCGACTCTGTTCGTCCTGTGCCTGGTGGCGGTGGCGATCAGCATGGAAGCCGGGGCGCCGGCGGTCGGGTTCAACCTCACCTACATCGCGCTGGCGGTCACCCTGGCTGTGCTGGAGCGGGTTCTGCCCCATGAGCGCCGTTGGCTGGATCTCGACGACCAGCTCGTGCCGGATCTCCTGCACACCGTCCTGACCAAGGGGCTGGTTCAGGTGATCGTCCTGATGACGGCGGTGATCGGGGTCGCCGATGTGCTGGCCGCCGAGGGCGGGGCGTGGTGGCCGCGCGGCCTGCCGCTCGCGGTGGAGGTGATGCTGGGCCTGCTGGTGGTCGAGTTCGGCCTGTACTGGGCCCATCGGCTGTCGCATGAGGTGCCGCTGCTGTGGCGCTTCCACGCGGTGCACCACTCGGTCGAGCGACTCTGGTTCTTCAACACCGGGCGCTTTCACGTGGTCGACACGGTGCTGAGCCTGGCCGCCGGCCAGGCCCTGCTGATGCTGGCCGGCGCGCCGAAGGACGTCGTGGTGTGGACGGCGGCGATCACCGCCTTCATCGGCATCCTGACCCACTGCAATGTCGACATGCGCACGGGCGTGCTCGACTACGTGTTCAACACCCCGCGCCTGCACCGTTGGCATCACAGCCGGAACCCGCGCGAGGGGAACTCGAACTACGGCGAGAACCTGATGGTGTTCGACCTGCTGTTCGGAACGTTCCTGCGACCGGCGCGCCGGCCGCCGTCCGACATCGGCATCGACGGCCCGATGCCGCGCGGGTTCGTCGGCCAGTTGGTTAAGCCATTCCGAAACTAGGGGTCGATCGGCGACCCCGTCTATCCCTAGGTCTTCTGCCCGTCTTGGCGCATCTCCTGCTGGCGCATCGGCATGGCGTCGATGGTGGCGAACAACTCGTCCAGGGTCACCGGATCGTCGCGGCGCAGCTTCTCGCCGCCGTCCTTGCCGATCAGCACCACGGCGAACTGCACGGTCGAGATGCCGAACTCGGCGCGCAGGGTCCGGGCGTCGACCTCGAAGGTCGGCCGGTTGTCGATGAAGGCCACGTTTTGCACCGCCTCGATCACGGTGAGGTCACGGTCCCGCAGGCCGGCCCGGTCGGCGCTGAGCCGCTGGCGCTGCACGATCAGGTTGGGATGGGTCCGGATCGGCGCGAACACCAGCAGCAGGCGGCGCTCCCAGCGGAACCCGTCCAGGGAGCTCGCCAGGGCCGGTCCGGCCGTCGCGGTCACCAAGCCGGTGCCCGCCCATGCAAGAAGATCCCGGCGTCGCATCGCCTCTTCCCCTTTGCTTCCTCGCGGTGCTGATATGTGCGCTCAGCCGCGAAACGACCAGGGAGAACAGGAATGGCCGACTACACGCCGTACGAGACGGTCAAGAGGATCGCCGTGCTCGGCACCGGGACGATCGGGGCGAGCTGGACGGCGTATTTCCTGGCGCGCGGCTACGATGTGACGGCCTGGGACCCGGCGGAGGGCTGGAAGGACCGGCTGCGGGCCTTCGTCGACAATGCCCGCCCGCAACTGCGCACCATCGGGACCGCGGTCGGCGTCGAGGGCGCGCTGACCCTGGTGGACGACCCGGCGACGGCGGTGGCCGGGGCCGATTTCGTGCAGGAGAACGCGCCGGAGCGGGCGGCGATCAAGACCGAGCTGTACACCCGGATCGACAACGCCGTGCCGGAGCATACGGTGGTCGCGACCTCGACCTCCGGCCTGATCCTGTCGGACCTGCAGGACGGCATCGGCTTCGCGCCGCGCCTGGTGGTCGGCCACCCGTTCAACCCGCCCCACCTGATCCCGCTGGTCGAGATCGTGCTGGGCAAGGCGACGGACCGGGCGGCGGCCGAGTGGGCGCACGGTTTCTACGGCCATATCGGCAAGCACGCGATCTACGTGAACAAGGAGGTGCCGGGCCACCTCGCCAACCGGCTGCAGGCCGCGTTGTGGCGCGAGGCGGTGAACGCGGTGGAGGACGGGCTCGCGAGCGTCGAGGACGTCAACGCCGCCATCGCCCAGGGGCCGGGACTGCGCTGGGCGCTGATGGGGCCGCACATGGTTTTCAACCTGACCGGCGGCAAGGGCGGCCTGCCGGCGACGCTGGAGCAGTTCGGACCGCCGATCGAAGGCTGGTGGACCGACATGCAGAAGACGCCGACGCTGACGCCCGAGCTGAAGAAGATGCTGATCGACGGCATCGCCGAGGAGATGGGCGCGCGCACCATCGACGACCTGGAGCGCGAGCGCGACACCCGCCTGATCGGCTTGCTGAAGATGCTGAAGGAGACCGCGTCTTGAGCGATGGCGGCACGCCCCGATCCGGACCCAAGCGCATTGTCGTCATCGGCGCCGGCATCGTCGGCGTGGCGACCGGCCTGATCCTGCAGCGCGAGGGGCATGCGGTCACCCTGGTCGACCCGGCGGTGCCGGGCACCGGCACCTCGTTCGGCAATGCCGGCTCGATCGCGGTCGGCAGCGTCTATCCCACGGGCAGCCCCGGCAATTGGAAGCAGGTGCCGAAGATGCTCACCGACCCGGCCTCGCCCCTGAACATCCGCCTCGGTCACCTGCCGCGGATGCTGCCCTGGCTGCTGCAGTTCCTCGCCGCCAGCACGCCGGGACGGGTGGAGGAGATCTCCAAGGCGCTGCGGGCGATCACCAAGGACGCGGGCGAGGCGCACAAACGGCTGATCGCCCTGTCCGGCGCCCACGACATCGTGCGACCGGTCGGTTGGCTGAAGGTCTATTCGAGCCAGCGAAGCTTCGACAAGACCAAGGACGAGCGCGAGACCATGCGCCGGCGCGGCGTGGTGTTCGACGAGCTAACCAGCGACGAGATCCGCCAGTTGGAGCCGGGGCTGAATCCGAAATTCGCCCACGGCTACCACCAGCCGGAGAACGGGTTCGTCAGCCAGCCGATCAAGCTGACGGAGGCCTATTTCGCCAAGTTCAAGGAACTCGGCGGCGCTTGGGTGGCGGAGAAGGCGCGTCGGTTCGTGACCGGTCCCGGCGGGGTCGAGACGGTGGTGACCGACCGGGGCATGCACGACTGCGATGCCGTGGTGATCGCCGCCGGTGCCCGCAGCCACGAGATCTGCGCCATGCTGGGCCGTAAGGTGCCGCTGGACACCGAGCGCGGCTATCACCTGAACCTGAACGTCGCCGAGGGGCCGGAACTCCGGCGCCCGACGGTGATCGGCGACCACGGTTTCGTGCTGGCGCCGATGCAGGACGGCCTGCGGCTGACCACCGGGGCCGAGTTCGCCGGGGTCGACGCGCCGCCGGATTTCCGCCGGGTCTACCGCATGCTGCCCCATGCCGAGGCGGCGCTGCCGGGGCTGAAGTACGAGGTGACGCGCGAGTGGCTCGGCTTCCGGCCCTCGACGCCGGACAGCGTGCCGGTGATCGGCCAGTCGCCGGATCACGCCAACGTCTATTACGGCTTCGGCCACAGCCATATCGGCCTGACCCTGGCGGCCCGCACCGGCGAACTGATCGCCGACCTGGTCGCCGGCCGCGAATCCGGCGTGGACATGACGCCCTATCGGGTCGACCGGTTCTGACGGCGGAACGGCGTCACCCCGCCCGCGCGAACCGTTCCAGGTCCTCGATCATCCGGGTGATCGCCGCCTTGGTGCCGGCGAAGCGTTCGTTGCGGGTGATCGCCGCCTCGTCCATGTAGATGCCGCGGTTGACCTCGATCTGGAGGGATTCCCGCCGCGCCGCCGGGTCGGCATAGCGTCGGATCAGCTCGACACCCTTGAATTTGTCGTTGACGCCGACGGTGTAGCCCGACGCCCGCAGGCTCTCCACCACCAGCTCGGTGAAGGCGGGACCCGCCGTCGTGCCGTCGCGGGTGCCGACGATGAAGTCGGCTCGGCGCTGACCCTCGTCGCCCCAGCGGGCGTCGCCCCATTCCGGCATCGAGTGGCAGTCCACATGATAGACCCGCCCGAAGCGCGCATGGGTCTCGTCCAGCGCCGCCTTGAGCACGCCGTGATAGGGCCGCCAGTAGGTCTCGATCCGCCGGCGCACGGCCTCGACCGGCAGCTTGCGGTCGTAGATCGCGGTCTCGCCGTCGATTACCTTCCAGATCAGCGAGGCGCCGCGCCGGGTCTTCTCCGTCGCGTCCACCGGGCCCGGCCAGTCGCCGGCGACCATGGAGACGTCCAGGTCGCTTTCGTCGCGGTTCGGATCGATATATGCCCGGCGGAACAGCGCCTCAACCAGGATCGCGCCATGGGCGGTACAGGCGCCGAACAGCTCCTCGACGAACCAGTCGGCGACGCGCTCGCAGGTGTCCAGCGGGATCGACGGCTTGAAGTCCTCGGGGAACAGCAGGCCGGTATGCGGGCTGTCGAACACCATGGGCGCCGCCTCGCCCGTCGGGTCGGAGCGCCGGACCACGCCGGGAATCTGCATGCTGGCCATCGCTGTCCTCCGTTCGAGAAGAGGCCGTTCTACCCCGCCGCTCGCGCGGGCGACAACCGGTCAGGCCGGGATCAGCACCCGGTGCATGTCGAGCGAGGGCGGGGCCACGTCGGTCTGGCTGAGCATGTCGTGGACCTGGCCCCGGTGATGGGTCTGATGGTTGAACAGGTGCGGCAGCAGCACCGCGATCGGGTCCTCCAGCCGCTTGCCGGCGTTGTTGACGTAAACGATGGTCCCGTCGAGCAGCGCGTCGTCGAGGCGGGTTCGGGTGAACTCGATGATCCGGGCGTCCATCGCCTCGCGGGCGGCGCGCAGTTCGGTGAAGCCGGAATGCAGTTCCGCGTCCAGGTCGCTGGAGCGGTAGGAACCGCCCTGGAACCGGGTCATCCAGATGATGTCGCCCAGCAGGATGTGGTTCAGGGTGCCGTGGATCGTGGTGAAGAACGCGCGGCGTTCCTTGCGGTACTCGGCGTCGCTCAGGCCGGCGACGGCCTCGTACAGGATGCGGTTGGCGCCCGCGTTGTAGGCCGCCATGCGTTGGAAGTGTTCGACCAGAGTCGCCATCAGAACCGCGCGAGCCCCTCGAGTGTCTGCCGCAGGATCTGGCGGCCGCGCCACAATACCATCTCCTTCCAGTCTTCGGTCGCGGGATAGTACTGGGTCTTCAGCTCGGCCTTGATCTCGCGGGTCAGCGGGTCATGCCAGTCGACCTGCCCGCGGTTGTGCAGCCAGTGGTCGGCGCGCAGCGCCCGGCGGCCGCGATCGGTGTCGAAGGTGCCGAACTCCAGCGCCACATAGGTGTAGCGGTCGCCGAGGCGGGGCTGCCAGAACGCGCGCTGGGTGCCGTTCAGCGGGATCGAGAACGACTGGCCCTCCGCCGGGAGGCCGGTCGAATGCCCGTACATCGACAGCACCCGCTCCAGCCCCAAGGACCCGCGCTTGTGGCCGCAGATCGGCTCACCGTAGCCGAACGGGCCGAGGCCGGTATGCACGTCGATGACGGCGACGATCTCGCGCTCGCCCAGGGCGAAATCGTCGAAGATCGCGCTAAGGGTACGACGGGCCCAGGTCTCGCCGAAGCCGCCGAAGAAGACGGAATGCGGGTGGCGGTACTGGCCGGCCTTGCGCGCGGTCTGGAACGCGCGCTCGCCATGCTCGGCCCGCCAGTCGGCGATCCGCCGCTCCCCGGCCTCCAGCGTCGCCGGGTCCAGGTCGTCGGGCACGAAGGCGTCGACCAGCTCGTCATGGCCGGGGTTGTCCGGCACTGGCTGCGAGAAATCGACGAAGTTGCGGTTGAGGTCGCAACCTTCCTCGGTCACCCGCCGGCCCCAGGCGAAGCCGTGGCAGTTGAGCGCGTGGACCAGCAGCACCGCGGTGCCGGCCGGCAACCGGTCGGGGCCGCCATCGGCGAGCCAGCCGACCTGGATGCCGCTGCCGCAATACCCTTCGACCCCGTGGGTGGCGCTGACCAGCACCAGCACGCGGGTCGCGTCCTCGGGGCCGATCCAGGCCGCCTCGCAGGCCAGGTCCTCGCCCTCGGGGCCGGGGTTCGGGTTGGCGTAGGCGCGGGGCGCCGTGGCGAGGGCGGCGCGGAATGTCGCGCGGGCCTCGGCATAGCTGTCGGCGAAACTCTCGGCGACGGAGGTGAGCAAGTCCATGGGTGTGGCGTTAGCATCGCCATGGCGCCGGGACAATCGGCGAAAATGGCACAGATCAAACCAGCGCTTTCGCTGTCATCCCGGTGACGCCCGAGGGTCGACGGTCGGAACCTGGAACAGCGCGAGGGCTGGGTCCCGGACCACACTACGCGCGGCCGGGATGACAAGTGCCTAGAATGCGGTGGTTGCACGCTGTCGCGCGGTACGGGCGGTTGGGGAAGGTGGCACGGCGCATCCAGCGCCCTCCTTGTCATCCCGGTGGAGCCCGAAGGGCGACGGCCGGGACCCGGAGCGACGGAGGGACTGGGTCCCGGCCCTCACTGCGTTCGGCCGGGATGACGAAGGGGGAGCATGCGGCGGTTGCGCCGCCCCAGCGGCCGGGGCATCGTTCCGGTCCCTCCGCCGCCTCCGGTCCCGGCATGACCCTGCGCCCGAACGTTCTGCTTCTCACGCTCGATCAGTTCCGTGGCGACTGCCTCTCGGTGCTCGGCCATCCGAACGTGCGCACCCCGCACCTGGACGCGCTGGCCGGCGACGGGGTGCTGTTCTCCGACCACTGGGCCCAGTGCGCGCCCTGCTCGCCGGGCCGGGCCTCGCTGCTGACCGGGCTCTACCAGATGAACCACCGGGTGCTGCGTAACGGCTCCCCGCTCGACGCCCGTCATCCGACCGTCGCGACCGAGGCGCGGAACGCCGGCTACGACCCGCTGCTGTTCGGCTATACCGATCAGAGCGCCGATCCCCGCGCCATCTCCCCGGCCAGCCACCGCATGACGAGCTACGAGGGGATCGCCCCCGGCTTCGCCGTCCACACGCCGCTCGGCGAGGACGGCGCCTTATGGCGGCGGTGGCTGGCGGCGCGCGGCGTCGATCTCGGCGAGGACCTCAACCGGATCTGGCGGCCCAATGGCGGCGGCCTGCCGCCCCGTGGCGCGCATGCCGAGCCGCCGGCCTTCACGGCGGAGGAGACCGAGACCGCGTTCCTGACCGGCCGGGTGATCGAGCATCTGCGCGCGCGGGACGGGGCCGGCCCCTGGTTCCTGCATGTCAGCCACCTGCGCCCGCATCCGCCGTTCGTGGTGCCGGCCCCGTACAACACGATGGTCGACCCGGGCGACGTCGCGCTGCCGGTCCGGGCCGAGGATCGCGAGACCCAGGCGGCGATGCATCCGTTCCTGCGCTACGCCATGGAGCGGGTCGCGCTGTCCAGCTTCGTCTACGAGGCCAAGGGCATGGTTGCCGAGATGGACGACGAGGCGGTGCGCACGGCCCGCGCCGTCTATTACGGCATGATCGCCGAGGTCGACGCACAGGTCGGCCGGCTCGTCGCCTTTCTCAAGGAGCGCGACCTCTACGACACGACGCTGATCGTCGTGACCAGCGATCATGGCGAGCTTTTGGGCGAGCACTTCCTGTTCGGCAAGCTCGGCTGGTTCGATGGCGCCTACCGCATCCCGCTGATCATCAAGCCGCCGGGGTCGCCGGTATTTGGGCGGGTCGACATTCTCACCGAGGCGGTCGATGTGGCACCGACGATCCTCGAGGCGATCGGGGTCGCCAAGCCGCCGGCGATGAATGGCCGCTCGCTGCTCCCGTTCCTGCACGGCGAGGTTCCCGGGATCTGGCGCAACGCCGCCCATTGGGAGTTCGACTTCCGCGAGACCGCCAGCGGCGAGGCCGAGCGGAGCCTCGGGCTGCCGCTGGACGCCTGCCAGCTGACCGTGCTGCGCGACGACCGCTACAAGTACGTGCACTTCACCAGCCTGCCGCCGCTGCTGTTCGACCTGGGGCGTGATCCGCACGAGCTGGACAACCGCGCCGATGACGAGGATTACCGGGATATCCGCGCCGTCTATGCCGAGCGTATGCTGTCCTGGCGTGCGGTCCACGGCGACCGGACCCTGACCGGTTGGGATCTCGCGGCGCCGGGCGGGGCGCTTCACCGCCCCCCCGACCGGGGGCAGTGGTAGGGAACAGAGCAGGGAGGACGGCTTGGCCGACGACGAGATCTGGATCGACCCCGACATGCGGCGCGCGATGGCGCGGTCGGCGGAGATCGCCGAGGAGTACGGTCTGGCACCCGATCGCTCGGTGCTCACGCCGGACCAGGCGCGCGAACGCATGGAATTGGACCGCAAATGGTGGAACGAGGAGCGGCCGGCCCTGGCGCGGATCGTCGACACCACCGTTCCCGGCACGGATAGCACGATCCCGGTCCGCCTGCTGTATCCGGTGGAGAGCGATACCCTGCCGGTGATCGTCTACCTGCACGGCGGCGGCTGGGTGGTCGGCTCGCTGGAGACCCATGCCCGGTCGATGCATGTGCTGGCACAGCAGTCCAGATGCGTGGTCGCCGCGGTGGACTACGCGCTGGCGCCCGAGGCCAAGTTCCCGGCGGCGGTGACCGAGACGGTGGCGGTGGTCGACCACATCCGCGCGTCCGGTGCGGACTGGGGTCTCGATCCGGACCGCATCGCGCTGGCGGGCGACAGCGCCGGCGCCAACCTCGCCGTCGGCGCGGAGGTGGCGCTGCGCCAGCGCGGTTCCTCGCCGGTCCGGGCGCTCGGCCTGGTCTACGGCGCGTTCGGCGACGATTTCGAGACCGCCAGCTACCGCGCCTTTGGCGCCGGCGCCTGGGGCCTGACCACGGCCGACATGAAAGCCTATTTCGACCACTACCTGGACGGGCCGGAGGATCGCCGGGATCCGCGCGCGGTGCCGATGCGCGCCGACGTCACCGGTTTTCCACCCTGTTTCCTGCACGCGGTCGGGGTCGACGTGCTGCGCGACGATTCCCGCCTGTTCTACGACAAGCTCAAGGTGGCGGGGGTGGAGGCGCACCACACCGAGCATGCCGGCCTGATCCACGGCTCCATGGGCCAGACCCGCATGGTGTCGAAATCGCGCGACCTGATCGCCAGCCTGGCGGCGCAACTGGCGGAGGCGCTGGCATGAGCGACGTGGTGCTGAGCGCGGTCGACGGCCGCGGCGTGGCGACCGTCACGCTGAACCGGCCGGAGCGCAACAACGCCTATAACGGCGAGGTCATCGACGCCCTGATGGCGACCGTCGAGGCGTTGGCGGTGGACGAGGCGGTGCGGGTCATCGTGCTGCGCGGCAACGGCAAGCATTTCCAGGCCGGGGCCGACCTCTCCTGGCTGAAGGAGATCGGCCAGCTCAGCCCGCTGGAGAACACCGAGGTCTCGCGCCGCACGGCGAGCGCGATCCAGGGCCTGACCGAATGCCCGAAGCCGACGGTGGCGCTGATTCATGGCGGCTGCTTCGGCGGCGGCACCGGCATGGCGGCGGCGGCCGACATCGTGATCGCCAGCGCCGATGCCGTGTTCTCGATCACCGAGGCGCGCTGGGGCGTGATGGCGGGGATCATCATCCCGCACCTGAACGCCGCCATGGGGTCGCGCAATGTGCGGCGCTATGCGCTCACCTGCGAGCGGTTCGGGGCGCGGACCGCCCGCGACCTCGGCCTGGTGCATCAGATCTGCGCCGAGGGTGGGCTGGACGAGGCGGCGGCGCCGGTGATCGACAACCTGCTGATGAGTGCGCCGGACGCGCTGGCCCAGACCAAGCGCCGGGCCCTGATCGAGGCCGGGCTGGACTTGTCCGGCGCGCATTTCTCGGAACTGGTGGAGGAGCACGCGCTCAAGCGGCAGAGCGAGGAGGCGGCCGAGGGTCTGGCCAGCTTCCTCGAGAAGCGCCCGCCGAGCTGGTACCCCGGGGCGGACTGACGGGTTCGATCGCCTCTCCTGGGTCCCGGATAGCCCTGGCGCAAGGCCTTGGGCTTCCGGGAAGTCGGGGTTGGCGGCTCTCAAATCGATCTCCCGGAAGTGCAGCGCGTTATCCGGGACCCAGGGGGGAACGGATCATCCCTCCCGCTTCATGTCCGGCAGGCGCCAGGCGAGCAGGTTGGTGATCAGCATGGTCCCGGCCAGCACGTAGAACGTCACCACCAGCCCATAGGCATCGGCGACGATGCCGCCGACCACCGGGGCCAGGATCGACAGCCCGGTCTGCGCCCCGAACATCAGGCTGGTGGCCGAGCCGCCGAGAGTGGCCGGCGTCAGGTCCATCATCCAGGAATGCACCACCGGGCGGATCGCGTAGAGCGCGAACCCGAGCACCGACACGCCGGCGATGAACGACAGCTCGTCGCCGAGCAGGGTCAGGCCGGCGATCGCCACGGTCGACACCCCGAGCCCGGCGAGCACGATCCGCCGCCGCCCCATGCTGTCCGACAGGCGGCCCGCCACCGGGGTCGCCAGCAGCCCGCCGGCCTGCAGCGCGGCCAGCGCGATCCCCATGACCAAAGGCGAGACCGCCATCTCGTGGGCGAGGTAGAGCGGCAGGAACACCATCAGCCCGTTCTGGGTCATCGAGCGGAAGGCCGACATCAGGCAGAGGCCGAGGACGGCGCGGTCGCGGACCACGGCGGCGAGGCCGGCGAGATACTGCGCGAAGGCCACGCCCTCACCGCCGGCGCCGTGGCTGGCGCTGGGCGCGCGGCCGAGGCCGAGCGCGATGATCGCGGCGACCGCCAGCACCGGTAGGGCGGCGTAGAGCGCCACTCCCTGCCAGGCGACCGCCGCCAGCATGGCGCCGGCGACCAGCGGCGCCACCGCGTCGCCGAGCCCGGCGCCGAGCGCGTGCACCGACAGCGCCCAGCCGCGCTGCGCCGGAAAGCGGGCCGAGAGATAGCTGATCGCCGGCGGATGCCAGAGGTTGTTGGAGATCCCGATCACCGCGACCATGCCCGCCACCGCGAGCAGTCCGCCGGCCAGCCCGAGGGCGGCCAGCGCCGCCGCCCCGAGCAGCAGCGAGAGAACCTGCAGCGCCACCCGCCGACCGGTGACGTCGGTCAGCGGCCCCGAGCCGAAATTCGTCAGGAAGGCGCTGACGTGCAGCACCGAGACCAGCAGCCCGGTGGCGGCGTAGTCCATGCCGAGCGTGGTCGAGAGGCTGGGCAGCAGCAGATAGAAGGTGGCGGCGACCCAATGGGTCGCGCCGTGGCCGAGGCCGACAAGGGCGATCGGGGTGTTTTCGCGGGCGCTGAGCCCGGTCAGGCGTTCGGCGAGGGACATGGGGCGGGATCGGCAATTAGTTTGACCGCCGCAGGTTAGCACGCCGCTGCAATCGGCAAACCTGGCATCCCGGACGTGATCTGGGATGACGAGCTAGGCGGTTCCGTCCACCCGTCGCCCCGGCGGTGAAGTTGGGTCCCGGCCTACGCCCTTCGGGCTCCACTGGGATGACGTACGATACTTTCTATTCTACCGTCATCCCGGCGGCGCGGAGCGTCGGCCGGGACCCAGCAAGAGGTTCGGATGCCCGATTACAACCGATCGCCCCGACGTGGGATCTCGGCAAATGCCGCATGGTCCAGCGATTGGCGCTCAAGGCCCGGCAACGGATCCTCCCAGGTCGGATTCACCCCTCAATCAGCGCCAGCTTCCAGACGCGGCGCCACCGTTTGATCCGCTTTTCACGCAGAATTGCCGCGTCCATACACTCATGCACCTCGAAATAGACGAGGCGGTGAATCCTGTACCGGGCACAGAAGCCCGTCGCCGCGGATCGATGAACATGGACGCGACGAATCAAGTCACTGGTGACGCCGGTGTACAACGTGCCGTTCCGCCGGGAGGCGAGGATGTAGACGCAAGGGGAGAGTGGGTTATCCATGGGACGCGTCATGGAAAATGCAGGGCGACTTTCTTGCCTGAGCTAACAAAGTGCCTTCCGCAGCCAGAATCGTTTGGTCCCGTCCGGATAATCCAGTTCCGAGAACGCCGTGTAGCCGATCCGCTCGTAGAAGCCGCGCGCCTGGAAGTCGTAGGTGTCGAGGAACACGAATGCATAGCCGCGCCGGGCCGCTTCCGCCTCCAGCGCGTCCATCAGGCGCCGCCCGGCGCCGCCGCGCCGGTCCGGGTCGATCCACACCGCCCGCACCTCGCAGGCGCCCAGATTCGGCACTGCCCGCAGACCGCCGACCAGCGCGCCCGCCGCGTCGCGCAGGGTGACCAGAAACGCCTCGCCGCCCCAGCCCGGTACCTGGCGCCGGTTGTCCGCGACCAGACGCGCGTTCAGATCCTCAAGGACGCCGGGGTCGTCCGGCTCCACCGCGATCGCGATCATTGCTCCTCCCCGCCTAGAACGGTCCGGGCGTCGACACCGCCGCGCGGGGCCGATAGAACGGCGCACCGTATCGGCGAGACCAGCGCGAGACCAGCGACGTGGGCGATTGGCTCCATTCCCTCATCGGCCAGGCGGAGGTGTCCTCCGGCGAGGCGGTGCTTCTCCTGGTGCTGCTGGCCGGCGTGCTGCTGATCCTGGTCTACACCCTGCGCACCGGCGTGCCGCCACAATCCTCCAGCCGGCCGGCTCGACGGGCGCTGATCCACCTGCTGCCGGACCGGATCGACGGCCCGATCGCCGATCTCGGCTCCGGCTGGGGCGCGTTGGCCGAGTCCCTGGCCGACGCCTATCCCGGCAACCGGGTGGTCGGCTACGAGCTCTCGCCGATTCCCTACTGGATCTCGCTGATCCGACTGCGCCTGCGCCCGCGGCCGAACCTGGAGTACCGCCGGACCGATTTTCTGCGCGCCGACCTCTCGGAGTTCCGCGCCGTCACCTGCTACCTGATGATCGGCGCCATGCGGCCGCTGGCGGACAAGCTGCACGAACTGCCCGACGGCGCGGTGATCGTGTCCAACGGGTTCTCGCTGCACGGCTGGCCGGAGGATGAGATCATCGCCCTCTCGGCCACCGGCGGGACGATGTACTACCGCTATATCGTGCGACCCGGGGCGACCGCATGAAGGGGGCGTGACGCCTCCCGGCGGGCCGCGATAGGCTGCGCGCCGACCCAACCGGAGGATCCGCATGCCGAAGATCAATGCCGAGCGGCTGCTCGCCGACCTGGACCATCTGCGCACCATCGGCGGCGTCGAGACCGGCGTCGTGCGTACCGCGCTCAGCGAGACCGATATGGCGGCCCGTCGCTGGCTGAAGCAGCGCTTCGAGGCGGCCGGCCTGGCGACGACGATCGACGGCGTCGGCAACGTGCTCGGCCGCTCGTCCAAGCCCGGCCCGGCGCTGCTGATCGGCAGTCATTCCGACACCCAGCCGCGCGGCGGCTGGCTCGACGGCGCGCTCGGCGTGGTCTACGGCCTGGAGATCGCCCGGGCACTGGCCGAGGATCCTGAGACCGAGGGCCTCGCCGTCGACGTGGTGTCCTGGCAGGACGAGGAGGGCTCCTTCATGTCCTGCCTCGGCAGCCGGTCCTGGTGCGGCACCCTCGACCCGGAGGCGGAAAAGGCGGCGACCGCGCGCGACGGCACCAGGCTGACCGACGCCATCGCCGCCGCCGGGCTCACCGACGTGCCGCGGCTGTCCATGGAGGAGAACCGCTACCTCGGTTACCTGGAGGCGCATATCGAGCAGGGCGCCTACCTGGAGCAGGCCGAGCAGCATGTCGGTGTGGTCACCGCCATCGTCGGCATCCGGGCCATGCGCTTCCGCTTCCACGGCGAGCAGAACCACGCGGGCACCACCACCATGGCCCGCCGCAAGGACGCCGCCACCGGGCTCTACGAACTCGCCTACCGGGTGAACCAGGAATTCCCGAAGGTCGCCGGTGAACGGACGGTGTGGACCATGGGTCGGGCGGTGGTCGAACCGGGCGCGGCCTCCATCGTGCCCGGCTATGCCGAGCTCGACCTGCAGTTCCGCGACCAGGACGAGAGCATCCTCGACCGCTTCGAGGAGATCGCCGCCGCCATCGCCGCCGAGATCGACGCCCGGGGCCGGATCCGCGTCGAATGCGCCCGCTCGCGCCTGCCGATCATCCCGTCCTACATGGACGAGGGTTTCCAGAAGCACATCGCCGACGCGGCCGAGGCGACGGTACCGGGCAAGTGGCAGTCGATGCCGTCGGCCGCCGGCCACGATCCGATGATCATCAGCGAGAAGCTGCCCTGTGCCATGCTGTTCATCCCGTCGATCGGCGGCATCAGCCACGACTTCGCCGAGGACAGCGACCGTGGCGACATCGCCATCGGCTGCCAGGTGCTGGCCGACGCGGCGGCGTCGATCCTGCAAGAGCGGCGCAACGCATGACCCCCGAGCGACAGGTGGAGCTGGCCGATTTCCTGGTCCGGGCGCGCACCGGCGGCCCGGCCACGCCGCAACCGCCGGCCGAGCTGGAGCCGGAGAGCGTGGAGGAGGGCTATGCCGTCCAGGCGCTGGTGCACGACCGGCTGGAGGCGGCCGGATTCGGGCGACGCATCGGCCACAAGATCGGCTGCACCACGCCGGTGATGCAGGCCTACCTGAAGATCGACCACCCCTGTGCCGGCGAGGTGTTCGAGACCACGGTGGCCGATCACATGGTCACCCTGCCGCTGGCGCGGTTCCACCGCATCGGCGTGGAATGCGAGATCGCCGCCCGGATCGGCGACGATATGCCGGCGGTCGGCATCCCCTACGACCAGGGCAATGTCCGGGACGCGGTGGCCGCCCTGATGCCGGCGATCGAGCTGGCCGACGACCGCTACGCGCATTTCCCGTCGCTGTCGGCGCCGGTGCTGATCGCCGACGATTTCTTCAACGCGGGCGTGGTCCTGGGCGAGCCGTTCGAGGGCTGGCGTGACCTGGACCTGCAGGCGATCGAGGGCGACATGTTCGTCGACAAGGTGCGTGCCGGTTCCGGCAGGGGGCGCGACGTCCTCGGCCACCCGATGGCGGCGCTGGCCTGGCTGGCCAACCATCGCGCCGCCCTCGGCAAGCCGCTGCGGGCCGGTGAGTTCGTGATGCTCGGCAGCGTGGTGAAGACCGTGCATTTCGAGGCACCGGCGGAGGTGCTGATCCGTTTCGAGCATCTCGGCGAGGCGCGGGTGGTGTTCACGTGACGCCGCCGGCCGGGCCGGGCCTTGCGTCGCCGCTGACGCTGCGCTGCGGGGCCGTCCTGCGCAACCGGGTCGCCAAGCCGGCCATGTCCGACAGCCTCGGCCCGGGCGATGGCGAGGCGACGGCGGCGCATGCGGCCGTCTACCGCCGCTGGGCCCAAGGGGGGCTGTCGCTGTCGATCGTCGGCGAGGTCCAGGGTGACCCCCGAGCGCTCGAAAATCCCGGCAACATCGTCCTGCATCCGGGCAGCAACCTGTCGGCGCTGAGGGCGATGACCGGGCCGGCGACGGCGGACGGCGCCCACCTCTGGGCGCAACTCGGCGACGCGGGTGCGCTCGCCCATGAGGGTGTCGGCCGGCGGGTCGGGCCCTCGCCGTTGGATCTGGACGGCCTGACCTGCGCCGGCATGGATGCGGCGGAGATCGAGGCATTGCCCGCGCGGTACGCGGCCACGGCGCTGCTGGCGCGGGAGGCGGGCTTCACCGGCGTGCAGGTGCATGCCGCCCATGGCTTCCTGCTGAGCCAGTTCCTCTCGCCGCTGTTCAACCGGCGCGACGATGCCTGGGGCGGCGGTCTCGACGATCGCATGCGGCTGATGCTGGCGGTGGTCGACGCGGTGCGTGCCGCCGTCGGGCCGGACTTTCCGGTCGGGGTCAAGATCAACGCCACCGACGGGTTGGCGGGTGGCCTCGGCGAGACCGAGAGCCTCGCCGTGATCCGGGCGCTGGACGCCCGCGGCATCGACCTGCTGGAGATCAGCGAGGGGACGTATTTCCCCGGGGCGCCCTCGTCCTCGGAAGGCGATGCTGGCGGGGTGCACGGGTTCTGCCGCCGCGTCCGCGCGGCTGTGTCGGTCCCGGTCATGGCGGCGGGCGGCTTCAAGAGCGCGGATCAGGCGGCCGCCGCCCTGGCGGACGGGGTCGTCGACGTCGTCGGCGCGGCGCGCGCGCATGTGCTCGATCCCGACGTCGCGCGCCGGTGGATCGCCGGCGGCGACGGCCCGGTCTTTCCACGTTTCGCCGGCCCGGTGCCGGCCGGCGGCATCACCGCCTGGTACACGCTGCGAATCGCCGCCCTCGCCGCCGGGGAGGAAGCGAACTACGCTCTCACGCCGGATCGCGCGCTGGCCGCGATGGCGATCCGCGACCGCGAGCGGGCGGCGCGGTGGAGGGCGCAGTTCGGCGGTTGAGCGGTTTAGACGGAGAGGGGAATGGTGCAGCGACGCTCCGTGGTTCTCGTCCTTCTCGCCGCGGCACTGCTGCTGGCGATTGCGGTCGGCTACCTGACCGCGCCGTCGGGGGCGGAGAGCCGGTGGTCGTCGGATTTCGGACCGCTGACGCTGCGGGTTGCCGGTGACGGCAGGGTCTCGGGCACGTACCAGGATTATGACGGACGGATCGACGCGACCTATCACCCGGAGCTGCGGCTGATCGCGGGATACTGGCTGCAGCCGACCGCCGACACCCGGTGCGCGGCCCCGCGCGACGGCACCGACGCCTGGGGCCGGGTCGAATTCAGCCTGGAGGGCGGCGACCGGCTGCTCGGGGTGTGGGCCTATTGCGATGGCGAGCTCGACGGCCGGCGGACCTGGGACGCCCGATTCCTCGGCGGCACGCATCCGCAGGCGGTGTCGCGGCGGTGACGGTCCTTGCCTCGGGCGACCGATCCGCCTAAAGCCTGTCGCATTCCCCGACCGGAGCCCGCCACCGGAGCCGCCCGCATGACCGCCAAAGACCGCATCCGCGCCGTCCTCGAGGCCGAGGCCGCGGCGATCCGCTCGATCGCCGTGGACGACTGCTTCGAGCGCGCCCTCGCCCTGATGGCCGCGTGTTCCGGCAAGATTGTCACCGTCGGCATGGGCAAGGCCGGCTTCGTCGCCCGGCGCTTCGCCGCCACCCTGTCCTCGACCGCCACCCCCGCCTTTTACCTGCACCCGAGCGAGGCCGCCCACGGCGATCTCGGCCAGGTGGTGGAGGGCGATTGCCTGATCGCGTTCTCGACCTCCGGCAAGACCCGCGAGGTGCTGGAATGCGTCGACATGGCCCGCCACATCAACGCCGGCGGCCCGGTCATCGCCATCACCTCGCACCCCGACAGCGAGCTGCGGGAGCGGGCCACCGTGGTCATCGACATGGGGGTGATCGAGGAGCCGTGCCCGCTGGGCCTCACCCCGTCGGCCTCGATCGCGGCCATGGGCGCCATCGCCGACGCCCTGACGCTGACCCTCATGGAGCAGAAGGGCGTGACCCGCGAGCAGTATGGCGTGCGTCATCACGGCGGCTATCTCGGGCGCAAGGCGCGGCTCGACAACGTCTGACGCGCCGACGTCTGGACCGTTGACGGGCGACGGCGGCGGCCTACCCTTCGGCCCATGCCAGCACCCCATCCCGAGACCTGGATCGAGATCCGCCCCGAGGGCATGTACTGCGTTCCCGGCGGGTTTCATGTCGATCCGGTGCGGCCGGTGGCGCGGGCGGTCATCACCCACGGCCATGCCGACCATGCGCGGTCCGGCCACGGCGCCGTCGCCGCCACCGCGGAGACGCTCGCCATCATGACCGCGCGCTACGGCGCCGAGCCGAAGCAGAGCCGGCAGGCCCTGGCGCCCGGCGAACGGCTGACGATCGGCGACGTCACCGTCAACCTGCACCCCGCCGGTCACGTGCTCGGCAGCGCCCAGGTGTGCCTGGAGTACAAGGGGTCCCGAATCGTCGTTTCCGGCGACTACAAGCGGCGCGCGGACCCGACCTGCGCCGGATTCGAGCCGGTGCCCTGCGACGTGTTCGTGACCGAGGCGACCTTCGGCCTGCCGGTGTTCCGCCATCCCGACGACCGCGCCGAGATCGCCAAGCTGCTGGACAGCGTCACCCTTTTCCCCGACCGCTGCCACGTGATCGGCGCCTACGCGCTGGGCAAGGCGCAGCGGGTCATCGCCCTGCTGCGCGCGGCGGGGTGGGACCGCCCGATCTACATCCACGGCGCGCTGCAGGCGCTGTGCGACCTCTATCGCGACCACGGCGTCGATCTCGGAGAGCTGCGGCCGGCGACCGCCGGGCAGAAGGGTGTCGCCCGCGACGAGTTCAAGGGCGAGATCGTCATCGCGCCTCCGTCGGCCATCGCCGACCGCTGGGGCCGGCGCCTGCCGGATCCGGTGGTGTGCATGGCGTCCGGCTGGATGCGGGTGCGCCAGCGGGCCCGCCAGCGCGGGGTCGAACTGCCGCTGATCATCTCCGACCACGCCGATTGGGACGAGCTGCTCGACACCTTCGACGACGTCGGCGCGCCGGAGATCTGGATCACCCACGGCCGCGAGGAGGCGCTGATGCACGCCGCCTCGGCCCGCGGCTACCGGGCACGGGCGCTGGCGCTGGTCGGGTACGAGGAGGAGGGCCAGTGAAGCCCTTCGCCGAGCTGCTCGACCGGCTGATCTACACGCCGTCGCGCAACGCCAAGATCGCCTTGCTGGTCGCCTATTTCCGCGCCGCGCCCGATCCCGACCGGGGCTGGGCGCTGGCGGCGCTGACCGGCGGGCTCGACTTCAAGGGCGTGAAGGCCGGCGCGGTCCGGGAGCTGGCGATGCGCCGGGTCGATCCGGTGCTGTTCGAGTGGTCCTACGATTATGTCGGCGACCTCGCCGAGACGACGGCCCTGGTCTGGCCGGAACGCGCCACCAACCGGGCCTGGCCGGCGCTGACCGAGGTGGTCGAGCGGCTGCGCGCCGCCACGCGGGCCGAGGCCGCGGATGTGGTGGAGGAATGGCTCGATCCGCTGGACGCGACCGGGCGTTGGGCGCTGCTGAAGCTGATCACCGGCGGCCTGCGGGTCGGGGTGTCGGCTCGGCTCGCCAAGGTTGCGGTGGCCGAGTACGGCGGCGTCGACCCGGGCGAGATCGAGGAGCTGTGGCACGGGCTGGAGCCGCCCTATGGCGATCTCTTCGCCTGGGTCGACGGCGCCGGGCCGCGCCCGGACCTGGAGGACCGGCCGATCTTCCGTCCGCCGATGCTGGCCCATCCGCTGGAGGAGGCGGATGCCGCCGGGCTCGATCTCGCCGGGTTCCGGGCCGAGTGGAAATGGGACGGGATCCGTGTGCAGATCGCGTCGCGCGGCGGCGAGACCCGGCTCTACTCCCGCACCGGCGACGACATCGGCGCGACCTTCCCCGACGTGCTCGACCACGTGACGTTCGAGGGCGTCCTGGACGGCGAACTCCTGGTGGTCGCCGAGGGGGAGGTCCGCCCCTTCAACGAGCTGCAGCAGCGCCTGAACCGCAAGACCGTGTCGGCGGCCATGCTGAAGAAGCATCCCGCCTTCGTGCGGCTGTACGACATCCTGTTCGACGGTCGCGAGGACCTGCGCGCGCTGTCGTTCGACGACCGGCGGGCGCGGCTGGAGGCGTTTTTCTCGCGCGAGGCTCCGAAGCGCATGGACGTCTCGGAGATGGTCTCCTTCGACTGCCTGGAAGAACTGGAGGCGATGCGCGCCGGCGCCCGTGGCACGGCGACCGAGGGGCTGATGCTGAAGCGCGGCGACGCGCCCTACGTCGCCGGCCGGCCGAAGGGGCTCTGGTACAAATGGAAGCGCGGGCCGCTGACCGTGGACGCGGTGCTGATGTACGCCCAGCGCGGCCACGGCAAGCGGAGCTCGTTCTACTCCGACTACACGTTCGGCGCCTGGCGCGGCGACGGGGAGCTGGTCCCGGTCGGCAAGGCCTATTTTGGGTTCACCGACGAGGAGTTGAAGCAGCTCGACAAGTGGGTGCGCGACCACACGGTGAAGCGCTACGGCCCGGTGCGCGAGGTCAGTCACGGCCTGGTGCTGGAGGTGGCGTTCGACAGCGTGCACCGCTCCACACGGCACAAATCCGGCGTCGCCATGCGCTTTCCGCGCATCGCGCGGATCCGCTGGGACAAGCCGGCGGGCGAGGCCGACCGGCTGGAAACCCTGGAGGGGATGCTGGAATAGGGACGATCGGCGCGCGTTAGAGCAGGATCTCGAGCAGGTCGCCGGCGATGGCGCGGCCGAGGGTGGGGAAGGTGCACCCGGCCTGACCGGCATCGGCATCGACCCAAACGACCTGCGCCGTGAGCGCGATCGGCTTGGCGATCCCGCCGATCAGCTCGCCCTCCAGGCAGTCTCCGGCCGCCAGTGCCGGGGCGTCCGCCGGCAGTCCGATCCGCAGACCGCCGATCGACAGATCGACGACCGGACAGATGAGCGTGTCGGTTCGGAACTCGTAACCCTCGACGCTCACCCGGTCGGCGTGGCGACGGTCGGTCGGCGGGCCATCATCGTTCGTTGCGCCACTGTATGGCGGCCGGTCGCTCACGCCAGCGCCTTCACGGTGGTGCGCAGCAGGGCCTGCACCGTCGGGCTCGCCTGCTCGATCTCGCCGGCCAGCTGACCGGCGTCGGCGAACATCAGCGTCGCCTCGGTCAGGGCCGTCGTGGTCGCCGCATAGGCCCCGGAATCCTCTCCCGTCAGCAGGTCGAGGCGTCCGAACAGCGCGCCGGCTTCCAGGATCTCGTTGCCGCCGGCGGTTCCCTGGGACTGCACCGATCCCTCAAGCAGCAGATAGACGCGCTTACCCGGATCGCCGCGCCGGGTGATGACCTGACGCGACTTGATCTGCCGCTTCTCGAATATGCCAAGTTCGCTCATCCGGCCGCCCCGAAAACTGGTCCGTGTCGCGGATCTATAGTCGACTTTTTATGCATAATCGAAATTCTGCCGAATTGTTAAGCGAAATCGACAGGATAGTGACTTGCCGGCGGCGGCAGGGAAAGGCCTGCGTGCCGGTGAATCAGGCCTAGGCGTCGATCCGGGTCTTCAGCTTCGTCGTGCCGTTGCGCGACCGCACGACGAGCTCCTTGGTCTGGGCATCGCTCAGGTCGACGTCCTCCATGACCGCGCCGGTCAGGTCGGCGCCGCGCAGGTCGGCATCCTTCATCGTGGCGCCGGTCAGGTCGGCGCCGTGCAGGTCCGCGCCCGCGAGATAGGCGCCGGTAAGGTTGCAGTGGCGCAGGTCGGCCCCCGACAGGTCGGCGCAGGTCAGTTCGATATAGGACAGGTCCTGCTTGAAGAACTTCGCGCCCTTGAGGATCGCGCGCTGGCCCTTGCGGCCCTCGCTCATCACCCAATCGACATGGGCGGTCAGCTTGCGCTGGGTTCCCTTGTCGAAATTCGAAAGTCCGAAGAACCCCTTGGCCCCCTCGAGGTCGGCGCCCTCCAGGTTGGCGCCGGTCAGCTTGGTGTTGCGCAGATGCGCGCCCTTGAGCTTAGCACCGCTGAGATCGGCGCCGGACAGGTTGGCGCCGGACAGGTTGGCGTCTTCCAGCGCCGCATCCTTGAGGATCGCGCCTTCCAGATTGCACTCGAAAAGGTTTGCCCGGCGCATGTTGGCGCCCGCCAGGAACGCCTTGCGCAGTTCGGCCCGCTCAAGGTCGGCGTCGCTCAGATCCGCCGGCTCCTTCTGGCCCGCCAGGGTCGAGGTCGCCGGGCCGATATCGGCGCCGCTCAGGTCGACCTTCTTCATGTTCGAGCCCTTCATGCGGACGCCGCGCATGCCGGCGTTGCGCATGTTCGAGCCCTCGAACGTGCAGACGCTCATGTCGCAGAGCTCGAAATTCGACTCCTGGAAGTTCACCCGCCAGAACGAGCAGTTGATGAAGATCGCGCCGGTGAAGGCGGAGTTGTGAACGTCGATATCGGTCGCCTGAATCCCCGTCAGCGTCGCGTCGACGAGGTTGATCCGCTCTCCGGTCTTCGGATTCTGCAGATACCGCTCGTGCTTGTTCACGAGTTCGGAGAAGGTGGAGCGATCGATCCGCTTGTTTTTCGACGCCATGTTTCTCGTCTGTCCTATCCAGACGGCAAAGCCGGAATACCATTGGTGAGATCGGACCGCGTCGGATGCTCAATGTCCCGGCGCGGTCGATCAGGAAACAGTGGCCGAGTCCCTCCTGAGCGGCTGTGACAGACACCTCGGTCCGCCGCCCGCCAACGTGAACATCGTGAGGGGTGGATCGTATACGCGGATACCCATGCTGCGCAATTGGGCGTTCGCCGTTTCGGCCTCGGCCGCGGAGATCACCCGGTCGTCGCCGAGCGACAGGCAGTTGCCCGCTAACCGCATAGCGTCGGCGTAGGAGGTTGGTATCGCTTCGATTCCCAACTCCGTTAACCACGCCACGATCTCTGGCTCGACCACGTCCGTGCACACCAGCGCGAGACGGTCGTTCACCATCGAAATCAGCAGGTCCAGGTGCAGGAAATGCTCGGCGATGGGAATCAGGCGGCATTCCCAGCCCTCGGACTCGAACCAGGCCTTGGCCTGCTCGGCGGCCTCCGGGGTGGTGCGGTTGCCGGACACGCCGATCGCCGCCACCCCCGGGCGCAGCAGATGGACGTCGCCGCCCTCCAGCGCGCCGGCGGTGATCCAGCGCCAGATCGGCACGCCGGTCTCCTGGTGGAAGCGGACTGTCGGCGCCACCTCGCCTCGGCGCTGCTCGCGCTGCATCTGGCCGATCAGCACGCCCCAGGGGGTGACGATGGCCGGGTCGCGGGTGAACACGTGATACCGCAGCGCCGGATCGGCCTCGACCATATGCACGGTCACGCCGGCATCCTCGAAGGCGGCGACAAAGGCGGCATGCTGTTCGGCGGCCAGCGCGGTGTCGTAGGTGATGCCCTTGCGCAGGGTTTCCCGCGCCACGGAATTGGCGCCGAACCAGCCGAAATGCTCGGGCGAGCGCAAGGCGACATCGCGCAGCACGCCGTAGTCGCTGTCGCAGCCCCAGGGAAGGTCGTTTCGCTCCGCGGACGGCCGGGCCACGGAGGAGGAGAGAAAAGATGTCATGCTTTGCCAGACTCACGCCGGTTGAACGCCGCGGGGACTGTGCGAGCCACCGGACCGCGGTTCAAGCGCTAAGTCTGCCCTGAAGACGACGGCAGCATGTCCAGGACCAGGGCGAAGCTGTTCTCGGCCCAGTGCCGATCGCCGGTCGCCCGGTGGGCGGCGGCGACGCCGCGGAGCGTGACCATGATGAGATCGGCATAGGCGGCCGTGTCGAAATCGCCCGGCAGTCCGCCGTCGGCCACCGCCCGGTCCAGACGGTCCAGAAGAGCACGCCGCGGCGCTTCCAGGGCCTCCGCTGCCAGGGCCGTCGGCACGCCGTCACTGCCTCCGGTGTCGAAGCACGCCTGGGCGGCGAAGCATCCCGTCGGAACGTCCGGGTCATCGAGTTGCGCGGTGAACGCGGCGAGGAAAGCGGCGATGGCACCCCGAATCCCAGGCTGCTCCAGGCCGGCGCGCATCCGTCCTCCGAGGCGGTCGCGGTATCGCCTCAGGGCCTTCTCGTAGAGCCCGGCCTTGTCGCCGAAGGCATTGTAGAAACTGGAGCTGCTGAGTCCGGTCGCGGTCCGGAGCCGGGGCAGCGACGCCCCGTGCCAGCCGTCGGCCCAGAACACCCGCATCGCGGCGTCGATCGCCGCCTCCTCGTCAAACTGTTTTCGTCCGGCCATCGACATGCGTCCTTGTATCTTGGATTGGTCAATCCATATTCGATCATGGAACAATCAATCCAGTTTGGCGATGCGCATCTTGTCGCATCCCCGAAGTCGAGCGAAGGAGACATGGCATGAGTTTCGAGACCCTCTCCCTGACGGGAAAGACCGCGCTGATCACCGGCGGATCGAGTGGAATCGGCCTGGCGGCGGCCAGGTTGATGTCGGCGCGGGGGGCAACGGTGCTGATCACCGGGCGCGATCCGGCGAAGCTCGAGGCGGCATCGGCCGAGATCGAGGGCCTGCGGACCCTGGTGAACGACGCCGGCGACCCGGCGCAGCTGCCCGCCTTGGTCGCCTGGGTGGAGTCCGTCGCCGGCACGCTCGATGTGCTGGTGCTGAACGCCGGCGTCACCCCCTTCACCCCGATCGGCGGGTGGAACGCGGAGGCGTTCGATCAGCTGTACGGCATCAACGTCAAGGGGCCGCTGCTGACGGTGCAGGCGCTGGCACCGGTGCTTTCCGACGGGGCAAGCATCGTCAACATCGGGTCCATCGTCGGAACCCGAAGCGGCTCGGCGACCGCGGTCTACGGGTCCACGAAGGCGGCGGTGGCGCTGCTGACGCGGGGCATGGTCGACGCTTATGCCGCCCGGCGCATCCGCGTGAACACCATCAGCCCGGGACCGATCGAGACGCCGGCCTGGTCCAAGACCGGCCTGCCCGACGAGGTGATCAACGACGTCAAGCGGAGCCGCGCCGCCGCCAATCCGCTCGGCCGCTACGGAACACCGGAGGAGGTCGCCGAGGTCATCGCATTCTTCGCCTCGCCGGCGGCGTCCTACGTCAACGGTGCCGAGCTCCTGGTCGATGGCGGTGCCCTGGCGTCCTGATCATCCGGCGCGCTTGCGCAGCTCGGTCTTGAGGATCTTGCCGTAGTTGTTCTTCGGCAGATCCTCCACCAGCACGTACTCCTTCGGGCGCTTGAAGCGGGCGATGTTGTCGAGGCACAGGGCGTCGAGTTCCGCCGGTGTCACCTGTTCGCCGGCATGCGGGCGCACGAAGGCGACGACTTCCTCGCCCCAGTCGGCGTGCGGCCGGCCGATCACCGCGCATTCCATCACCGCCGGATGGCGCAGCAGCACCTCCTCCACCTCGCGCGGGTAGATGTTGGTGCCGCCGGAGATGATCACGTCCTTGGAGCGGTCCTTCAGCGTCAGGAACCCCTCCGCGTCGAAGGAGCCGACATCGCCGGTCCACAGCCAGCCGTCGCGCAGCGACGCGGCGGTGGCCTCGGGGTTATTCCAATAGCCGCTCATCACCACGTCGCCGCGGCAGATCACTTCTCCGGGCTCGCCCACGGGCAGGTCGTTGCCCTCGCCGTCCACCACCCGGACCTCGACGTCGGTGCGCGGGAATCCGGTCGATCCGATCCGCTCCTCGTAGCGGGGATGGGCGGTGTCGGTGAAGATGTGCTTGGGCAGGCCGGTGATGGTCATCGGCGCCTCGCCCTGGCCGTAGATCTGCACCAGTTTCGGCCCGAGCAGGGCGAGCGCGCGCTTGACGTCCTCCAGATACATCGGGGCGCCGCCATAGACGATGGTCTTCAGATTGGAGAGATCGGCGTTCTCGATGTTCGGGGTGTTGATCAGGCGGGTCACCATGGTCGGCGCGAAGAAGAAGGTGACACCGGGCCAGCGCTCGATCAGCGCCAGGGTCTCGGCGACGTCGAAGCCGCCCGATCGCGGCACCACGGTGTTGGCGGCGCGCGCGACATGCGGCAGGCCGTAGATCCCGGAGCCGTGGCTCATCGGCGCGGCGTGTATGATGCTCTCCCCCGGCAGGATGGTGTCGACATCGGCCAGGTAGTTCATCGTCTGCGACATCAGGTTGCGATGGCTCAGCATCGCGCCCTTCGGCAGGCCGGTGGTGCCGGAGGTGTAGAACAGCCAGGCGAGGTCGGTCGGGTCGGTGTCGGCAACCGGCACCGGCCGGCCGGCGGCCAGCGTGGCGTAGTCAGCGCGGTCGGTGGCGATCAGATGCGCCAGGTTCGGCGTCTCGCCACTCACCTCGGCCAGCGCCGACGCCAGTTCCGGCGTCGCCAGGCAAGCGCGCGCGCCGGAGTTCTCCAGGATGAAAGCATGCTCCTTGGGGTGCAGCTTGGCGTTCACCGGCACCGCCGCCAGGCCGGCATGCCAGATGGCGTAGAGCGATTCCCAGAATTCCGGGCAGTTCTTCATGATCAGCGCCACCCGGTCACCGCGCCGCAACCCGAGCGCGCCGAGGCCGCCCGCCAGCCGCGCGACCCGGTCGGCGAGCCCGGCGTAGTCGCATATCGTCTCGGCGCCGAGTGACAGCGCCGGCTGTCCGGCGAAGCTCCGCGCCACCTGGGCCAGCACGGTTGCCTGGTTCATTCCCGCATCCTCCGGTCGGTCGTGTGGCGCGACGGTACCAGCGCCGGCGGAGCGGGGGTAGAGGCGGCGCGCGGGCCTGCCTATCCTGTCCGGGCTGACAGGAGCGGGGAGGATGTCAGATGAGCGAAGCCGATCGCCGGATCGCCGATGTGCGGGTCGTGCAACTGCGCGCGCCCTGGGTCGATCCGCCACGCTGGTCGCCGGACTACGGCCGGCTGCGCGAGCTGATCGTTGTCGAGGTCGAGACCGTCGGCGGCGTGATTGGCATGGGCTACCTGCAGATCCTGAACGGCGGCCTGGAGACCATCGCGACGGCGATCCGGGAACTCGCCGCCCCGCATGTGATCGGCCGCGACGTGACCGAGGTCGAGGCGATCTGGCAGGAGCTGTGGCGCGCCAACTACTGGATCGGTCGCATGGGGGTGACGGTGCTGGCGCAGTCGGCGCTCGACATCGCGCTGTGGGACGCGGCGGCGAGGAACGCCGGCCTGCCGCTGTTCCGGCTCTGGGGCGGGCGCTCTGCTCCCGTCGCGGCCTATGGCAGCGGCTGCTGGCGGGGCCTTGGTGGCGACGGCATGGTCGACAAGGCGAAAGGCTACGTCGCGCGCGGGTTCGGCGCGATCAAGATGCAGGCCGGCCATCTCTACGACGACCGCACCGATATCGCACATGTCGCGGCCATGCGCGCCGCGATCGGCGACGGGGTGGAGATCTGCATCGACGTCAACATGGGCTGGAGCGCCGACCAGGCGATCGCGGTCGGCCGCCGCTTCCAGGACCACGGCGTCTACTGGCTGGAGGAGCCGGTCGACTGCGAGGACACCGACGGCTACTTCCGGATCGCCGATGCCCTCGACCTGCGGGTGGTCGGCGGCGAGACCCATTTCACCCGCTTCGACCTGCGCCCGTTCTTCCAGCATCCGAAGATCCCGATCCTGCAGCCGGACGTGATGCGCGGCGGTTTCACCGAACTGCGGCGGATCGCCGTCATGGCCGACAGCTGGGGCATGCGGATCGCCCCGCACCTGTTTCCTGAACTGATGTTGCAGGTGATGGCGGCGATCCCGAACCCGCATTGGATCGAGTATGTCGACTGGATGGAGGACGCCTGGGTCGATCCGATCCTGCCCGAGAACGGGTCCTATCTTCCGCCGGAACGGTCGGGCCACGGCCTCGTCTTCAAGCCCGAGTTCCTGCGCGAGCACCGGTTGGGCTGACGCTCACCACCGACAGGTCAGCGTGTACCGGTCGCGGATCGGATCGAACGGCCCGTCATAGCTGAAGAAGACGACGGCGTCCGCGCCCGCCGTGCCGTCGATCGGTGGCAGCGCGCCGTCCGTGGCGATCTCCAGGATCCTCTCCCGCGCGCCATCCAACGCATGCGGGTATATCCGCAACAGGCTCGGGCCCGGGACGCCGTCGGCCCGACAGCGCAGGGTCAGCGGCCCCGGAGTCGGTCGCACGCACAGGATGCTGTAGCGTCCCTCATGCACCGTTTCCGGGACGCCGTCGGCCAGCGCCACGCAGTCCTTCGGCGTCTGCGCGCGGGCGCCGGTCGCGATCGAAATCGCCAGCACCGTGACAAAGACCACAGTTTTCAGGGCGCTTTGCCGGTTTTGATCAGAGTGGTAGCGTCGCCCCATGGGAGCATGATGGAAGTTTCAGCGGTGACGAGCAACGACAGCGACCGTTCGCAGAAAGCGCCGGGGACGGTTCCGTCACCGTGGCGCCTGATCGCGCCGGTCGCCGCGCTCGTGCTGTTCGCCGTGACGCTCGCCGGCGGCGCGGTGTGGCTCGCCGTCGTCGAGATCGACCGGAGTGTCGGGAAGTCGTCGACGCGGCTGGCGATCACCGCGATCGAGGACGTGGTCAAGGATATCGGCCTGGTGGCCCAGGACTACGCCTATTGGAACGACACGGTCGTCAATCTGATCGAGACCCCGAATCCGGACTGGGCCGCGGAGAACCTGGGCGTCCATGTCTCCGGCACCTTCGGCACTGTGGCCAGCATCGTCGTCAGCGCCGGCGACGAGGTGATCTTCTCCTGGGTCGATCCCGACCGTCCGCCCATGGCCGTCGCCGATGCCGGGGCCGTGGTCGCCGACCTGTCCCATGCGATCGCACAGGCCCGCGCGGCGCCGATGGACAGTTCCGAGTCGGCGACCTGCCTGGTGCGCACCCCGTCGGGCCTTGCGGTCGCGGGCGTGGCGGCGATTACCCGGGAGGGACAGGCGGATCCGGATATCGAGCGCGCGCCGCGGCCGGTCCTGATTCTGCTCCGGTCGCTTGACGAGCGCTGGCTGAACCGCACCGGTGAGCGGTTCGGGCTCAGCAACCTGCGGGTTCTGTTCGACCAGGAGGACGCGACCGACCACGCGGTGACGCTGTACCGGTCCGATGGCAGCTGGATCGCCGAACTCGACTGGGATTCGCGGGACGCCGGGTTGTCGGCCTTGCGCGACATCGCCGTTCCCGCCGCCGTGCTTCTGGTCCTGGCGCTGGCCGCCGGCGCGGTGGTGGTCAACCGCGCGATTCAGGCGCAGTCGGCCGTCGTGTCGCGCGCCCAGGACCTGTCCGAGGTGAACGCCGATCTGGTGCTGCGCGACCAGCAGGTGCGTTCCGCCCTTCAGCGCGCCGAGCATGCGACCCGGGCCAAGAGCGCCTTCCTCGCCCGGATCAGCCATGAGATCCGCACGCCGCTCACCGCGATCATCGGGTTCTCGCAGATCCTCAAGCTGCAGCACCGGCCCAACCGGGAGAAGACGCGGGAGCAGGAATACGCCGAGATCATCCACGAGAGCAGCCAGCACCTGCTGGCGCTGGTCAACGACCTGCTGGACCTGTCGAAGATCGAAAGCGGCGGGTTCGAGATCAACGAGAGCTGGGTCGATGTCGGGCGCGAGATCGGCTCGATCCGGACCGTTCTCGGCGTCGAGGCTGACCGCAAGGGGGTGACACTCGTCGTCGACGTGCCCGACGAGGTTCCGGCGCTCTACGCCGATTCCAAGGCGATCCGTCAGATCCTGACCAACCTGGTCTCCAATTCCCTCAAGTTCACCCCGACCGGCGGGCGGGCGACGATCCGGCTTCAACTGGCGGGGGATGGCGCGCTGACCCTGGCGGTGGCCGATACCGGCGCGGGGATTCCGCCGGAGGACCGCGAGACCATCTGGGAACCGTTCACCCGCGCCCGCAATCCCGCCCTGTCCCAGGCGGAGGGGACCGGCCTCGGCCTCTACCTCGTGAAGCAGCTCGCGGAGCTGCACGGCGCCGAGGTGCAGCTCGAGAGCGATCTTGGAGCGGGCACCGTGGTCAGCGTGATCTTCGGTCCCGAGCGAGTGAGGGCGGTGGCCGCCTAACGCGTCACCGTCGAGCCGCGATCGCGCCCATGGTTGACTTGCTGGACGTGTCTTGTGCCGGGGCGGGGAGGCGGTCAGCCGGTGCCGGCGCGGGCCGGGGCGACGGTGAAGTCCACGGCCGTGCCGTCGGTCAGGGTCGGCTGCAGGGTGATGGTGGCCACCCGGGGACCGCGCCGGTAGGTCATGGTCGAGATCCGCGCCCGCACCGTGGTGATCTGTTCCCAGCCGAACCGCGGCATCTCCTGCTCGTAGAACGCGTACATGTCGGTCATGTCGTGGGTCACGTCGAGGGAGAGCCGGCCGATCCACCCCTCCTGGTCGCCGAGCACCAGGGTCTGGCCCAGGTCCATCTGGGCGTCGACCGGGATCGGAATGTCGCTGAATTGGGCGAAGCTGTTGGCCCGGCCCTCGCTGGCCTGCGGGGAATTGCCGGTGACCGGGGCCGCGGTGCTGTCGGTGGAAGCGAAGTCACCGAGTGGACCATTGACGCAGGACGCCAGCAGGGCGCCGGCGGCGAAGGAGGCGACGATCCGCGCGGCGGGTGTCCGAAATCGGGTCATGGCGGTCGAAATCCTTGTTCGGGCCCAATCCGACAGGCCCCGGAATCACGGCTAGATATAGTGCCATAGGGGGCTGTCGAAGTCAGCATGTCGAGTATGACGTTTTTTGTGCGGATTGGGCTTGCACCGAAATCGAGGCTTGGCTATATACCGGTCTCCGCGGCGGGCACCGCCGGTCGCGGCCTCCGGAAAGAAATTGTTCGAGGCACGGTTCGCGTGCCACGGGCTTCTTCGCGCCGGAAGAGGGGTTTCACCCTTCGCTTTTTGACATTGTTGTATAATGGAAGGGATGCGCGGGCGGCGGTCTGGCTTTGGATTTAGCTGGGTCGTATCCGGGTCCGGGTGAGGGATCGCCTGGATCCGAGAAGCGTGGATCCTTGGGTGCTGGGTTGGTTTCGGCCGGTCTGGTGTTCATGGGTCCGTCGTCTGTCGCATTCCGCTACGCGTGATCTGGCGCTTCCGGTGAGGGGGTGTCGGGTCGCAAAGAACGCCAATCGTGAATGTGACGGATGGCTCTTGTTGGTGTCTTGTCTGGCTGGCTTTGGTCGGTTGGATGGGGCGATCAACCTGAGAGTTTGATCCTGGCTCAGAACGAACGCTGGCGGCATGCCTAACACATGCAAGTCGAACGGCTCTTCGGAGCAGTGGCGCACGGGTGAGTAACGCGTGGGAACCTACCTCGAGGTACGGAATAACGGCTGGAAACGGCCGCTAATACCGTATGTGTCCTATGGGAGAAAGATTTATCGCCTTGAGAGGGGCCCGCGTCCGATTAGCTAGTTGGTGAGGTAATGGCTCACCAAGGCAGTGATCGGTAGCTGGTCTGAGAGGATGATCAGCCACACTGGGACTGAGACACGGCCCAGACTCCTACGGGAGGCAGCAGTGGGGAATATTGGACAAT
>JGI12316J15310_10000066_pt24 | contig 54894 bp, 56 predicted proteins | sample MarCyaLeptolynsp_FD_15310 | JGI IMG/M metagenome (IMG submission 15310) | reverse complement strand
CGCGTCGGAGACGTTCTACCGCCTGGTGCGCGCCTTCGCCGGGGTGAACGCGCCGGCGCCGGGGACCGAACGGCCGGCGCGCGGCCCCGGCAAGCGCCCGTCCTGCAACATCCTGGGGCCGACCGCCCTCGGCTTCCGTCACCGGGACGACGTGCGCGAGATCAAGGGGCTGCTGGAGGATCTCGGCGTCGAGGTTCGGTGCGTCGCGCCGCAGGGCGCGCGGCCGATCGATCTCGCCAACCTGGGCGAGGCCGATTTCAACGTCGTGCTCTATCCCGAGATCGCCGAGGCCGCCGCCCGCTGGTTGGAGAAGACCTTCGGGCAGCCGCGCACCACGGTCGTGCCGATCGGCGTCGGCGCCACCCGCGCCTTCGTCAAGCAGGTCGCCGAGATCGCCGGCCTCGACCCGACATCGGTGCTCGCCGCCGGCGACACCCGCCTGCCCTGGTACTCGCGCTCGGTCGACAGCAACTACCTGACCGGCAAGCGGGTCTTCGTCTACGGCGACGCCACCCACGCGGTCGCCGCCGCCCGCGTCGCGGCCAACGAATTCGCCTTCGACGTGGTTGGCGTCGGCACCTATGACCGCGGTTTCGCCCGCGACGTGCGCGCCGTCGCCGAGGAGATCGGTTGCGAGGCGCTGATCACCGACGACTACCTGGAGGTCGAGGCCAAGATCGCCGAGCTGCAACCGGAGCTGGTGCTCGGCACCCAGATGGAGCGGCACATCGCCAAGCGGCTCGGCATCGGCTGCGCCGTCATCTCCGCCCCGGTCCATGTCCAGGACTTCCCCGCCCGCTACGCCCCGCAGATGGGCTTCGAGGGCGCCAACGTACTCTGGGACACCTGGGTGCATCCGCTGGTCATGGGTCTGGAAGAGCACCTGCTCACCATGTTCCGCGACGATTTCGAGTTCCATGACGCCTCCGGCGCCTCGCATCACGGCGGCAAGCCGGTGACCCGCGCCGAGGAGCCCGAGGAGAGCGCGACCGTCACCACCCTACCCCGCCCGGACGCCGCGGAGACCGATGAGACCCGCTGGGAGGCCGAGGCCGAGAAGGAACTGAAGAAGATCCCGTTCTTCGTGCGCGGCAAGGCGCGCCGCAATACCGAGGCCTATGCCCGCGAGAGGGCGATCAATCCGATCACCATCGAGACACTGTACGATGCCAAAGCGCACTTCTCCCGCTGACGCGACTCCGGTTCGCGTCGTGCTGGTGACCCTCGACGGTCACGCGGCCGGGGCTGCGCGCCGGGCGGCCAATCATTTGCGGCGGGAACTGCCCGGCATCGAGTTCTCGTTCCACGCCGCCGCCGACTGGGACGGCCATCCGGACCGGCTGGAGAGGTGCAAGGCCGACATCGCCCGCGGCGACGTGATCATCGCCACCATGCTGTTCACCGACGACCATATCCGCGCGATCCTGCCCGCGCTTCAGGCCCGGCGCGACGTTTGCGACGCCATGGTCTGCGCCGTGTCCGCCGGCGAGGTGGTGAAGCTGACGCGCATGGGCGGCTTCAAGATGGACGGCAAGCAGAAGGGTCCGCTGGCGCTGCTCAAGCGCCTGCGCGGCAAGAGCGGCCATCCGGCCTCCAAGACCCCGTCCTCCGGTGCCGGACAGATGGCGATGCTGCGCCGCATCCCGCGTATCCTGCGCTTCATCCCCGGCTCAGCCCAGGACGTGCGGGCGTATTTCCTGACCCTGCAGTACTGGCTCGCCGGCTCGGAGCAGAACATCGCCAACATGGTCCGCCTGCTGGTCGACCGCTACGCCGACGGCGACCGCCGCGCCCTGCGCGGCTCGCTGAAGGCCAAGCCGCCGGTCGAGTACCCGGATGTCGGCCTGTACCACCCCTCGGTGCCGAAGCTGGTGACGACGGACCCGGCGGCGCTGCCGCAGACGCGGGCGACCGCCGGGTCCGTCGGCCTTCTGGTGATGCGCTCCTACGTCCTGTCGGGCGACTGCCGGCACTATGACGCGGTGATCGCCGGCCTGGAGGCCAAGGGGTTGAGGGTCATTCCGGCCTTCGCAAGCGGCCTGGACGCGCGGCCGGCGATCGAGACCTACTTCATGGACCGCGACGGCGCCGCCACGGTGGACGCGCTGGTCTCCTTGACCGGCTTCTCCCTGGTCGGCGGCCCGGCCTACAACGACAGCCCGGCGGCCGAGGAGATCCTGGCGCGCCTGGACGTCCCCTACATCGCCGCGCACGCCCTGGAGTTCCAGACGCTGGAGCAGTGGCGGGCGGATGATCGCGGCCTGTCGCCGGTCGAGGCGACGATCATGGTCGCCATTCCCGAGCTCGACGGCGCCACCGGCCCGATGGTGTTCGGCGGCCGCGGCGCCGAGGCGGGACGCCAGGGCATCCGCGATATGGTTGCCATCGACGAACGGGTCGAGCGCCTCGCCGGCCGGGTCGCGCGGATGGTCTCGCTGCGCCGCAAGTCCGTTGTCGAGCGCAAGGTCGCGGCCGTCATCTTCAACTTCCCGCCCAATGCCGGCGCCACCGGGTCCGCCATGCATCTCGGCGTGTTCGAATCCCTGCTGAACACCATGACCGCGATGAAAGCGGCCGGCTACGCGGTGGAGGTCCCCGCCAGCGTCGACGAGCTGCGGGACCGGATCCTGACTGGCAACGCCGCGACGCTGGGCGCGGAGGCCAATGTCCACGCCCGCATCGCCGCCGATGACCATGTCCGCCGCGAGCCGTACCTGGCCGAGATCGAGGCGCAGTGGGGCGCCGCGCCCGGCAAGCACAACAGCGACGGCCGGTCGATCTTCGTGCTCGGGGCCGAATTCGGGAACCTGTTCGTCGGCGTGCAGCCGGCCTTCGGCTACGAGGGCGACCCGATGCGCCTTCTGTTCGAGAAGAGCTTCGCGCCGACCCACGCCTTCTCCGCCTTCTACCGCTGGCTGCGCGAGGATTACGCCGCCGATGCGGTGCTGCATTTTGGGACCCACGGGGCGCTGGAGTTCATGCCCGGCAAGCAGACCGGGCTGGGGGCGGCGTGCTGGCCGGACCGGATGATCGCCGACACCCCGAACCTGTACCTGTACGCCGCCAACAACCCGTCCGAGGGGGCGATCGCCAAGCGCCGCTCGGGCGCGACCCTGGTCAGCTATCTCACCCCCGCCGTGACCCAGGCCGGCCTGTACAAGGGCCTGCTCGACCTGCGCGGCTCGATCGACCGCTGGCGGGCGCTGGAGCCGGATGCCGCGCTGGAACGCGAGCGTCTCGCCTCTGTCGTTCAGGCCCAGGCGGCGGAGCTGCACCTGTGCGACGCCGAGCCCGCCTGGGACGGCGACCTCGACGCACGGGTCATGGAGCTGTTCCGGGCGATGACGGAGATGGAGCAGACCCTAATCCCGCACGGCCTGCACGTGGTCGGAACCCCGCCGAGCGCCGAGGAACGGCGCGACATGCTGGACGTGCTGGCGGAATCGCTGCTGGGCGAGAAGATCAGCGCCAAGGCGCTGGACGCGCTGGTCGGCGGCACGACGCCGGAGAAGGCGCTGAAGGCCGCCGGGATTGCCGCCGACGCCGCCTCGCTGGAGAGCTTCCGCGCCCTCGCCCGCACCACCCGCCTGCTCGGCGAGGATCACGAGACCGCGGGCATCCTTCGGGCGCTGGATGGCCGGTTCATTCCGCCAGTTGCCGGCGGCGACCTGCTGCGCTCACCCGAGGTGCTGCCGACCGGACGCAACGTTCACGGCTTCGATCCCTACCGCCTGCCAAGCGCCTACGCCCTGGCCGATGGTCTGGCGCAGGCCGAACGGATCATCGAGCGGGCCGACGCCGACGGCCACCCGGTCCCCGACTCGATCGCGCTGGTGCTCTGGGGCACCGACAACCTGAAGAGCGAGGGCGCGCCGATCGGCCAGGCCCTGGCGCTGATGGGCGCGCGGCCACGGTTCGACAGCTACGGTCGGCTCTGCGGCGCCGAGCTGATCCCGATCGAGGAGCTAGGCCGCCCGCGGATCGACGTGGTGATGACCCTGTCCGGCATCTTCCGCGACCTGCTGCCGCTTCAGGTCCGCCTGCTGGCCGAGGCCGCCTGGCTGGCCGCCACCGCCGACGAGCCGCTGGAGGTCAACGCCATCCGCCGCCACGCCCTGGCCTATGCCGAGGAGCAGGGCTGCGACCTGGAGACGGCGGCGCTGCGGGTGTTCTCCAACGCCGACGGCGCCTACGGCTCCAACGTCAATCACCTGATCGACAGCGGCGCCTGGGACGACGAGGACGAGCTCGCCGAGGCCTATACCCGGCGCAAGTGCTTCGCCTACGGCCGGGACGGTGTCTCCAGCCAGCAGAGCGCGATGCTGCAGACGGCGCTCGGCGACGTGAAGCTGGCCTACCAGAACCTGGAATCCATCGAGCTCGGCGTGACCACGCTCGACCACTACTTCGACACGCTGGGCGGCATCGGCCGCGCGGTGCAGCGCGCCACCGGCGGCAACATCCCGGTCTATATCGGCGACCAGACCCGCGGCGCCGGCGTCGTGCGCACGCTCGGCGAGCAGGTCGAGTTGGAGACCCGCACCCGCATGCTCAACCCGAAATGGGCCGAGGGCATGCTGAAGCACGGCTACGAGGGCGTGCGTCAGATCGAGGCGCACGTCACCAACACCATGGGCTGGTCGGCCACGACCGGCCAGGTCGCGCCCTGGGTCTACCTGCAGCTGACCGAGACCTACGTGCTCGATCGCGAGATGCGCGAGCGCCTCGCGACCCTCAATCCGAAGGCGTCGGCGCGCGTCGCCAACCGCCTGCTGGAAGCCCACGAACGCAACTACTGGTCCCCGGACGAGGCCGTGCTCGCGGCCCTGCGCGAGGCCGGTGAAGAGCTGGAGGACCGGCTCGAAGGCGTGTCCGCCGACGTGGTGGCCGCATGACCCCGATGAGGAGAATTCCATGACCCCGCCAGACGGCCCCGGCCGCGTCCGACGTGAAGACGGCGAAGGCAGCGTGCAGGTCCGCATGGACCCGCAGCTGCAGATCGAGGGCGCGAAGGTCTTCGCGGTCTACGGTAAGGGCGGCATCGGCAAGAGCACGACCTCGTCCAACCTGTCTGTCGCCTTCTCGAAGCTCGGCAAGCGGGTGCTGCAGATCGGCTGCGATCCCAAGCACGACAGCACCTTCACCCTGACCAAGAGCCTGGTGCCGACGGTCATCGACGTGCTTGAGACCGTGGACTTCCACCCCGAGGAGCTGCGGGTCGAGGACTTCGTCTACGAGGGCTACAACGGCGTCATGTGCGTCGAGGCCGGCGGCCCTCCGGCCGGCACCGGCTGCGGCGGCTACGTGGTCGGCCAGACGGTGAAGCTGCTCAAGGAGCACCACCTGCTCGACGACACCGACGTGGTGATCTTCGACGTGCTGGGCGACGTGGTCTGCGGCGGGTTCGCCGCTCCGCTGCAGCATGCCGACCGCGCACTGATCGTCACCGCCAACGACTTCGACTCGATCTACGCGATGAACCGCATCGTCGCCGCGATCTCGGCCAAGTCGCGGAACTACGACGTGCGCCTGGGGGGCGTGATCTGCAACCGGTCGGCCGCCACCGATCAGGTCGACAAGTTCAACGACGCGGTCGGCCTGAAGACCATGGCGCATTTCCCCGACCTCGACGTGATCCGGCGCTCGCGCCTGAAGAAGTCGACGATCTTCGAGATGGAGAGCTCGCCGGAACTGGAGGCGGTGAAGGAAAGCTACCTCACGTTGGCCGAGACCCTGTGGGGCGGTGTCGACCCGATGATCGCGGAACCGATGAAGGACCGCGACATCTTCGAGCTGCTGGGATTCGACTGATGCAGAGCGCCACCTACCAGCAACGCCGCGGCCAGATCGAAACCTATTTCGATCGTACGGCGGCGGACGCGTGGGCCAAGCTCACCTCCGACGCGCCGGTGGGCGGCATCCGCGCCACCGTGCGCGCCGGGCGCGACCGCATGCGCGCGATCCTTCTCGACTATCTGCCCGCCGATCTCGCGGGCAAACGCATCCTCGACGCCGGCTGTGGGACCGGACTTCTGGCTGTTGAGGCGGCTCGGCGCGGGGCGGAGGTGATTGCCGTCGACCTGTCGCCGAGCCTTATCTCGCTGGCGAACGAGCGGATGCCCGCCGATCTCGGCACCGGCTCGATCGACTTCCGGGTCGGCGACATGCTGGATACGTCCTTCGGCATGTTCGACCACGTGGTCGCGATGGACAGCCTGATCCACTACGCCGCCCGCGATGCCCTTCAGGTGCTGGCCGCCCTGGCGCCGCGCACCCGCGGATCGATGCTGTTCACCTTCGCGCCGCGGACCCCTGGACTGACCGTGATGCACGCGGTCGGCCGGCTGTTCCCGCGCGGCAACCGCGCCCCATCGATCGAACCGGTGAGCGCCGGGTCGCTGCGCGACCTGATCGCGCGCCACGGCGACCTGCACGCGTTCCAGGCCGGCCGCAGCGCGCGGGTCGACAGCGGCTTCTACATCTCCCAGGCCATGGAGCTCGTCAGGCGATGAAACCCAGGCGCCCCGGTCTGTCGCGTATGTGGATGGAGATCGCGCCGCGATTCCTGCCCTTCGCCGACGCCGCGTCGCCGGAGCTGCCGCTCGGCCGCCTGCTGCGGCTGTCCCTGTTCCAGGTCTCCGTCGGCATGGCGATCGTGCTGCTGAACGGGACCCTGAACCGGGTGATGATCGTCGAGCTCGACGTGCCGACCTGGCTGGTCGCGCTGATGGTCTCGCTGCCGCTGCTGTTCGCGCCGTTCCGGGTGCTGGTCGGCTTCCGCAGCGACAATTACAAATCGCTGCTCGGCTGGAAGCGGGTGCCGTTCATCTGGATGGGCTCGATGATGCAGTTTGGCGGCCTGGCGATCATGCCGTTCGCGCTAATCGTGCTGTCGGGCGACGTCACCGCCGGCCCGCAATGGGTCGGCACCGTCGCGTCCGCCCTCGCCTTCCTGATGGTCGGCATCGGCCTGCACACGACCCAGACCGCCGGCCTGGCGCTGGCCACCGACCTGGCGACCGAGGAGAACCGTCCCCGGGTCGTCGCCATGCTTTACGTCATGCTGCTGGTCGGCATGGGCGGCTCCGCCCTGATCCTGGGCGAGCTGCTTGCCGATTTCAGCCAGGTGCGCCTGATCAAGGTGATCCAGGGAGCGGCAGTCGTCACCATCGCGCTCAACCTGATCGCGCTGTGGAAGCAGGAGGCCCGCAACCCCGAGAACACGCGCCCCGACCGGGCGATGCCGACCTTCGCCGAGAGCTGGGCCGACTTCATCGCCGGCGGCCGGCCGGGCCGTCTTCTGGTCGCCGTCTTCCTCGGCACCGCCGCCTTCGCCATGCAGGACATCCTGCTGGAGCCCTATGGCGGCGAGATCCTGGGCATGACGGTGGGCGAGACGACGCGGCTGACCGCCCTGTTCGCCGCCGGCACCCTGGTCGGCTTCGCCGTCGCCGCCCGCGCGCTGGCGGCCGGCACCGACTCCTGCAAGCTGGCGGCGTTCGGCGCCATGGCCGGCGTGTTCGCCTTCTCCGCCCTGGTCTTCGCCGCGCCGATGCAGTCCGCCCTGCTGTTCCAGATGGGCACGGTGTTCATCGGCTTCGGCGGCGGCCTGTTCGCGGTCGGCTCGCTGACGGCGGCCATGGCGCTGGCCGACAGCGACGGCGCCCGCAGCGGCCTGGCGCTCGGCGCCTGGGGTGCCGTGCAGGCCACCGCCGCCGGGGGCGGCATCATGATCGGCGGGGCGTTGCGCGACGTGGTCGGGCAGCTGGCCTCGTCGGGATACCTCGGAACCGCGCTGAACGACCCGGCGACGGGCTACAGCGCCGTCTACCACATCGAGATCTTTTTGCTTTTCGCCACCCTCGCGGTCATCGGCCCGCTGGTCCGGCACACGGGCCGGCGCGCCGATCCGCGAGAAGCGAAGTTCGGACTCGCCCAGTTCCCCGGGTGAGTCCCTGACGACGGAGGACCATGACCATGGATATCGGAGCCATCACCGGCCACATCGACGTCGCACAGATCGTCCTGTACCTGTTCTGGATCTTCTTCGCGGGCCTGCTGTTCTACTTGCAGCGCGAGTCCCGGCGCGAGGGCTATCCCCTTGAGAGCGACGTGACGGGCAAGGTCGAGGACATCGCGGACATCTTCATGCCCGCGCCGAAGACGTTCCTGCTCGCCGACGGCCGGACCGTCAGCGTCCCCGACTACAAGCGCGAGACCCGGCCGCTCAACGCCGAGCCGGTCTACAAGTTCCCCGGTGCGCCGATTGAGCCGACGGGCAATCCGATGCTCGCCGGTGTCGGTCCGGGCGCCTGGGCCGAGAGGCAGGACCATCCGGATGTCCGCGATGACGGCAAGCCGGTGATCCAGCCGCTGCGCGTCGCCAGCGACTACTTCGTGGCGGACGGCGAGCCCGATCCCCGGGGCATGAACGTGATCGGCGCCGATGGCCAGGTGGCCGGCACGGTGAGCGACGTCTGGGTGGACACCGCCGAGGCGATCATCCGCTATCTCGAGGTCTCGGTCGGCGACCGGTCGGTCATGCTGCCGTGGAACTTCGCCGACGTTCGCGGCGGCGTCGTGGACGTCACGTCGATCTACAGCGACCAGTTCGGGGACGTGCCGACGATCGCCGGCGCGGACCAGATCACGCTGCTCGAGGAAGAGAAGATCATGGCGTACTTCGGGGCTGGCACCCTGTACGCCGACCCGCGCCGGGCGGAGCCCCTGGTCTGATGCGCGAGTTCGACGACTCCTCACCGCTCGAGGCGGTTCCGGGAGGCATCACGGAGGGCGAACGCCTCGTCTGGCAGGGTGCGCCCCGCTGGCGGACCTTCGCGCTCCGGGTGCTCCACTTCCGCAAGGTGGCGATCTACTTCGCCATCCTGATGGCCTGGCGGTTCGCCGCGGACTTGGCGGATGGACTGACGGTCGTCGACGGGCTGGTTTCCGCCGCCTGGATCCTGCCGCTGGCGGCGGTCGCGCTGGCCTTGATCGCCGGCTACGCCTGGCTCGTCGGGCGGTCGACGGTCTACACCGTGACCAACCGACGGTTCATCCTGCGCCACGGGGTCGCCCTGCCGGTCACCGTCACGGTGCCGATCGGGCTGATCGAATCCGCCGACCTGAAGCGCCATGCCGACGGCAGCGGCGACATCGCCATCGCGGTCTCGCCGGAGGCCCGGCTGTCCTACGTGATGCTGTGGCCGCACGCGCGTCCCTGGCGGCTGTCCCGTCCGGAGGCGGCCCTGCGGTCGGTTCCCGATGTCGACGCCGTCGCCGCGGCCGTCGCCACCGCGCTGGAGACCACGACCCGCGGCAAGGCGGTCCACACGATCGACCGCCACGACCGTGCGGCGGCGCCGGCCGGCGGCCTCGCCTCGGCGGCCGGGTAAAGGGAAAGGGAGAGCGCCATGGCCCTGCATGACCACGACCACGCCCCCACGGTTCCGCGCGGCGCCCTGATCGCCGTGGCGGTGATCATCGTGCTCACCATGGCGATGGCCGGGACCGTCCGGCTCACGGGGAACAACATCGTCGCGGCACCGGAGGCGACGCCCGTCGTCAGCCGCGACCTGCGCTTCGAGGACCGTTCCGACGGCGGCATCCGCGTCGTCGACGCCGCCGACGGCACGGTCGTCAAGGATCTGGAGCCGGGTACCAACGGCTTCGTGCGCGGCATGTTGCGGGGTCTCGCCCGCGACCGCCGCGTCCACGGGGTCGGCGCCGAGCCGGCCTTCACACTCACACGGTGGTCGGACGGGCGGCATTCGATCACTGACACCGCCACCGGCACGGTGCTGCATCTTGCCGCCTTCGGTTTCAACAACGTCAAAGAGTTCGCCACCCTGCTGACCGCCGGACAGCAGACCAAGGCGACCACCAACCGGGAGGAAAACCAGTGATCGGCTTGTACACCAGCGATCGCAAGGTGTTCGACGTCGACTGTACGATCGACATCGAATGCACGATCGACAGCTTCCACGCCCATGTGGAGCTGGACAACGACATGGAGATCCGGCCGGGCGACAAGATCCTCGTCCACGGCGCCGAGATCCGCATCCCCTACGGTGAGCGGCGCACCGAGCGTCGCCGCGCCACGGTCATGCGCGCCGGGCCGCTCGAGCAGGCCTGGACCCGCGTCGCCTCGGCGCTGGAATTCACCGAGCTGTATGACCTCAGCTTCACCGATCGGAGGGAGCTATGAACGCCGCCGTCGCCGATGCCATGGATGTGGCGCGCTACGACACCACGGAAATGGCCAAGCAGGACACGGTCCTGAGCCCGCACTTCTACACCACCGATTTCGACGCCCTGGACAAGATCGACGTCGAGCCGGTCCGCGCCGAATGGGACAAGCTGATGGCCGAGTTCACGGCCGACGCCAACCGCGGCCACTTCAAGCGCACCGACGAGTGGGACGAGGTCGATCTCGACGCCTATTCGCCGGAACTGCAGAAGGAGCTCGTCGACTTCCTGGTAAGCTCCGTGACCTCGGAGTTCTCCGGCTGCGTGCTCTACGCCGAGACCAAGAAGCGGGTGAAGAACGAGGACATCAAGCGACTGTTCCGCTTCATGGCCCGCGATGAGTCGCGCCATGCCGGCTTCATCAACGACACGCTGAAGGATTTCGGCATCGGGGTGAATCTCGGCTTCCTGACCAAGACCAAGACCTACAAGTACTTCAGCCCGAAGTTCATCTTCTACGCCGTCTACCTGTCGGAGAAGATCGGCTACGCTCGCTACATCACCATCTACCGCCAGCTCGAGAAGCACCCGGAGATGCGGATCCATCCGATCTTCAAGTGGTTCAAGGAGTGGTGCAACGACGAGTTCCGCCACGGCGAGGCGTTCGCGCTGCTGATGCACGCCAACCCTCATCTGCTGCGCGGCTACAACAAGCTGTGGATCCGGTTCTTCCTGCTGGCGGTGTACGCGACAATGTACGTGCGCGATCACTCGCGTCCGCACTTCCATGCCGCCCTTGGCCTGGATCCGACCGAGTACGACCTGCAGGTGTTCCGGGTGACCTCGGAGATCTCCAAGCAGGTCTTCCCGTTCACGCTGGACACCGACGCACCGGCGTTCCGGGAGGGGCTCGACCGCCTGCGGACGATCGCTGACGACATCGCCGCGGCCAAGGCCCGAGGCGGCATCGTCGGCAGCCTGAAGCGGGTCGGCCTGATCGCGAAGGCCGGTCTGACCCTGGCCAAGCTGTACCTGCATCCGGTCAAGGACCACGAGGCGCCGGCGACGGTGCGTCTGGTTCCGAGCTGGTAGGCGAGAGAGAGGATCGCGCGGCGTGACCGAGGTCCTGCCATACGCCCTGCCCGTGCTCTACACCGTGTTCGCATGGTGGTTCAGCACGGGCGTGATCCTGTGGCTGAACCGCCTGCCGCGCCACACCTATCGCTGGAGCCTGCTGGCGGCGACCGCCGTGCTCGGCATCGCCATCGTCGGCCTGGTGGCCGGCAGCCGGGACACCGGGATCAGCGGCGCCTACCACGCGTTCACCGCCGGGCTGGTGATCTGGGGCTGGCATGAGATGACGTTCCTGATGGGCTTCATCTCCGGCCCGCGCACCACCGCCCAGACCCCCGGCGCGCGCGGCTGGCGGCGCTTCGTCGAGGCGTCGGCGACGGTCGCCTATCACGAGGCGGCGATCGCGGTCACCGCGGCGCTGATGGTGATCCTGACCTGGGACGCGCCGAACCAGGTCGGCACCTGGACCTTCCTCGCCCTGTGGGGGCTGCGGCTCAGCGCCAAGCTGAACGTGTTCCTCGGCGTGCCGAACTTCACCGACGAGTTCCTGCCGTCGCATCTGGACTACCTGCGGAGCTACTTCCCGACGCGCTCGATGAACGCGCTGTTCCCGCTGTCGATCACCGCCGGCACGGTGGCGGTCGTGGTTCTGCTGGGTCAGGCCTGGGGCGGTGACGCGGCCGGTTTCGCCGCGGGATTCCTGGGCGCTGGCCTGACCTGCCTGGCGGTGCTGATCGCGCTGGCGGTGCTGGAACACTGGTTCCTGGTGCTGCCGCTACGTGATGCCGCACTGTGGCAGTGGGCATTTGACACGAAGGGTGCCGCGGCGGAAAAGGCCGCCGACGGCGCGAGAGCCGAGAATATCACGGCGTTCGAAGCTCCCGCCGCCCGGGCGGCGGGGTCGACTTGACGGTCGATGTGACCAGACTGGAAAGGCCGCGCGCACCGCACGGCCGATGAGGAGGCGACCATGGACTACGAGGCCTACTTCAGGAATGAGTTGGACGGCTTGCGTGAGGAAGGTCGGTACCGCGTCTTCACCGATATCGAGCGCCTCAAGGGCTCGTTCCCGCGGGCGACGCGCCATGGCGACACCGGACGCTCCGAAGTGACCGTGTGGTGCTCCAACGACTATCTCGGCATGGGCCAGTACCCGACGGTGCTCGATGCCATGCACCAGGCGATCGAGCGCTGCGGCGCCGGCGCCGGCGGTACGCGGAACATCTCCGGCACCAACCATTTCCACGTCATGCTGGAGGAGGAGCTGGCCGACCTGCACGCCAAGGAGGCCGCGCTGCTGTTCACCTCGGGCTATGTCTCGAACTGGGCGGCGCTTGGCACGCTTGCCTCCAAGATGCCGGGCTGCGTGGTGCTGTCGGACGCCGCCAACCACGCCTCCATGATCGAGGGCATCCGCCACAGCCGGGCGGAGAAGAAGATCTGGGCCCATAACGACCCCGAGGACCTGAACCGCAAACTGGCCGAGGTCGAGCCCGGCCGCCCGAAGCTGGTGGCATTCGAGAGCGTCTATTCCATGGACGGCGACATCGCCCCGATCGCCGAGATCTGCGACGTCGCCGAGGCGCATGGCGCGATGACCTATCTGGACGAGGTCCATGCGGTCGGCCTGTACGGCCCGCGCGGCGGCGGCGTGTCGGAGCGTGAGGGCCTGGCCCATCGCCTGACCGTGATCGAGGGCACGCTCGGCAAGGCGTTCGGCGTCATGGGCGGCTATATCGCCGCCTCGGCCGCGCTCTGCGACTTCGTGCGCAGCTTCGCGTCCGGCTTCATCTTCACCACGGCCCTGCCGCCGGCGGTCGCCGCCGGCGCCCGCGCCAGCATCCGCCACCTCAAGGTCAGCAATGCCGAGCGTGAGCTGCAGCGCGACCGGGTCGCCAAGGTCCGCGCCGGCCTCGACGCCGCCGGCATCCCGCACCTCGCCAATCCGAGCCATATCGTGCCGGTCATGGTCGGCGATCCGGTGCAGTGCAAGCGGATCAGCGACGTGCTGCTGGACGAGTTCGGCGTCTACGTGCAGCCGATCAACTACCCGACCGTGGCGCGCGGCACCGAACGGCTGCGGATCACCCCGTCGCCAATCCACACCGACGAGGACATCGCGCACCTGATCGCCTCGCTGGAGACGATCTGGGCGCGCGCCGGCCTGCGTCGGGCGGCATAGCATGGGATCGGCCGCGCCCATCGCCCCGGCGCGGCCCGACCCGTCGCCACCGGAAGCCGCGATCACCATTCCGGCGATCGCCGCCGATGGCAGCCTGTATCCGATCGAGAAGCTGGAGGCCCACCGGCTCGGCGTCCAGCATCTGGCGATCTCGATCTTCCTGTTCAGCCGCGGCCGCCTGCTGGTCCAGCGCCGGGCCATGGACAAGTACCATTGCGGCGGGCTATGGGCGAACACCTGCTGCACCCATCCGCACTGGGGCGAGTCCCCGGCCGACGCCGCGCCGCGACGGCTGCAGGAGGAACTCGGGATCTTCGGAATGGACCTGGAGCCGATCGGGGTGGTCGACTACCGGGCCGAGGTCGGCGGCGGGCTGATCGAGAACGAGCGGGTCCACATGTTCCGCGCCGAAGCCGACGTGGTGGAGCTCAGCCCGAACCCGCACGAGGTCTGCGACACCCGTTGGCTCGGCCTGGACGAGCTGTGCCGCGAGGTCGCCGCCCATCCCGAGGCGTTCACGCCCTGGTTCCGCATCTATATCGACAAGTGGACGGGCCTGTGGGGGTAGCCCCTAAATCTGAACGCCATCCAACTCACCCACATCCCGAACCCGGATCACCGGCGTGCCCCGCGCCTCTGCGGCGTCGATCTGGTCGCGGATCCCGGGCATCAGGTCGCGGTCGATCATCCACATGAATTCGAACAGCCGGCGGGTGTCGGGCCGTTCGCCCCGGCCGCCGGGGGGCGCCTCGACCGTGCCCGCCGCCCAGGCCGCCTGGCGCTCGGCCGCGAGCCAGTAGTGCTGCCAGAGCGGCAGGTCGACCAGGATGATCGCGGTGCACCGCGCGAAGCGGGCGTCCAGCGATCCCGGCAGCCCCATACCGTCCAGAACCCACGCGTCGCCGGCCAGGACCGCGTCGTGGCGCGCGACGTACTCGGCCTCGGGGACGAGGTCCCAGTCGGGCGTCCAAAGGAACGAATCCACCTCGACATAGGGCAGCTCATGGGCGCCCGCGAGGCGCCGCGCCAGCGTCGACTTGCCGCCACCGGCATTGCCCAGGATCGCGATCCGCATTCGCCTACGCCGCCTGCCCCACGCCGAAGACCCGGGCCGCGAACGCCGGGTAGATCTCGGCGATCTCGCCGGCGATCCGCCCGCGCATCAGCGCCAGCGTGTCGGCATCCGGCAGCGGCGTCGTCGGTACCGTCTCCGGCATGTCGTAGGCGAAGCCGGTGTTCTCGGCGATGCTCTCCGCCGTCTCGCCCGGATGCACGGATTTCAGCACGAAGCGCCGGTTCTCCTTGTCGACGTCGAACAGGCAGCGGTCGGTGATCATCGCGAACGGCCCGCCGGGGCGGTAGACGTTCGGCTCCGAAAACCCCGGCGCGGAGATGAAGTCGACCTGCTCGACCAGGGTGCGCCTGGTGTGCTCCAGGCGGAACAGAATGACGCGCGGCACCACGTAGTACAGGTAGCCGGAGCCGAAGGAGCCGGGAAACCGCGCCTTCGGACGGTCCGGATCGCCGATCGAGACCAGGTTGATGTTGGCGCTGCCGTCGATCTGCGCGCCGGAGAGGAAGAAGGCGTCGATCCGCCCCTGCCCGGCGCAGTCGAACAGCTCCTTGCCGCCATCGGTGAAGAAATTGTGGTCCTGCGAGCCCAGCACCGAGACCCGCGTCGCCCCGCCGGAGCGCGCCCGCGCCAGCAGGGCAGCCGCCCCCGGCACCGGCGACGAGGCGCCCACCGCCACGTGCCGCAGCCCCGCCAGCATGCCGGCGATGGTGTGGATCAGGATCTCCTCGAGGCGGACGTCCGTACCGGTCACTCCGCCGCCTCCCGCCCGGTGACGAACTCCCCGAGATAGACGGCGAAGCCCTCCTCGCTCCGCGCCATCTCGGCGTACCGCGCCAGATGGTCATGGTCGGCGACGGTGTCGGTGCCCGGCAGACCCTGGGGCCAGGCCCCCTCCCTCGCCTCGGCCACGGCGGTGACGTAGAGCCCGGGAATGGTCCCCGCCGCCGTCGCCGGATCACGGGTCAGGTCGCCATCGACGATCTCCTCGACGGTGACCAGGCTGTCCCGGGCGGCATGGGCCATCACCATGAGCTCGCGGCGGACGCCGACAAACACGTTGCCGAGTCGGTCGGCCTTGGCGGCGTGAAACACCGCAAGGTCCGGGGTCAGCGCCGGGATGGCGACGACCGGATCATTCTCCCCGAACGGGTTGTCGATCACCCGCCAGTCATCGCGCCGCGCCAGGATGTCGGAGCCGATCAGCCCACGCATCACCGAGAACGGCGCGCCCCGCTCCGCCGCCTGCAGACCGGCATGGATGGCGGGGCAGGTCGCGTCCTTCACGGTGATGGCGCCGGCCTTCACGGCGGCGGTGAACCGCGGCGCCAGCCCGTGCTCGCCGAGGGTGACGGCGGAGGTCTCGGCCACAGCCACGCAGCCGGCGCCGATCAGCAGGTCGCCGTGATAGCCGAACACCGGCACGCCGATCAGGTGCAGGCCCTTCACCCCCCGCCGGATCACCGCCCGCCACAGCGCGTTGGCGCAGCCGGAATAATCCGGCGGCAACGCGATCTTGGCGCCGTCCGTCACCTTGGCGGCGAGCGCGTCGAGGCTGTTCAGCATCTCGGTCATCGTGACCTCCCGAAGTTACTGCGGGTCCGTCGAAGTGTGCCCCTCCGCCCGGGGCCGATCAACGGCGGCGCGGGAACGGCTCTACTGCCCGAAGCCTTCGATCGGGGCGACGTAGCTGTGATAGGTGGTGTTGGCCGCCCAGCCGGCATCGACCGGCAGGGTGACACCGGTGATCGCCGCCGCCGCGTCGGACAGCAGGAAGGCGATCGGCTCGGCGATATGACGCGGGCGGACCAGCATCTTCAGGGCGCCGGCATCCTTGATCGCCTCCGGATCGCGGTGGCCGCTGTCGATGCGGGCCTGGATCGCCGGGGTTATGGTGTAGGTCGGGCCGACCGCGTTCACCCGGATGCCGTGGATGCCGTATTCCACCGCCAGGATCTCGGTCAGCCCCTTCACCGCGATCTTCGAGATGTTGTAGCTCGGGATCGGCAGGGCGGCGAAGCTGTTGATCGAGGCGAGATTGACGATGGCACCCGCCTGGCGGGCCTTCATCCGCCGGCAGGCCGCCACGTTGACGGACCAGGTCCCGCGGTAGTTCACGTCCATCACCCGGTCGGCCTCGGCCCGGTCCATGCGCTCGGTGGTGATCGCGTTCTGCAGGACGCCAGCGGAATGCACGACCGCGCCGACCGGGCCGACTTCGCCCTCCACCGCGTCGAAGAAATCCTCCACGCCCTGGTCGTCGGCCACGTCCAGCACCTTGGCATGGGCGGTGACGCCCACCGCCGCCAATTCCTCGGCCGCCTTGGTCGCGGCATCGGCGTTGATGTCGGCGACGACGATGGTGTCGCCCTGCTCGCCGAGCACGTCGGCGCAGGCCCGTCCGATGCCGCTGGCGCCGCCGGTGATGACTGTGATCCGGCTCATGCCGTCCTCCCCCTGGATGTCGTTTGCCCGGATCATGGCAAGCGCGGGGGAGCGGCGGCAATGGGCCTCGTGACGGGCGCTCCCTACTCGCGGAACGTCACGAACTCGTCGAGCGCCGCCCGCTCGGTGATCAGCGTGTTCTCGACCCTGTCCCAATCGGCGTAGCCGAGAGACATGCCGCAGACCACGGCCTCCATGTCCGGCAGTCCGAGTTCGGCGCGGACAACCCTGTGATACGGCGCGAAGGCGGCCTGGGGACAGGTCTCCAGCCCGTGGGAGCGGGCGACCACCATCACGTTCTGCAGGAACATGCCGTAGTCGAGCCAGGAACCGATCTCCAGGTCGCGGTCGACGGTGAAGACCAGCCCCACGGGGGCGTCGAAGAACGTGTAGTTGCGGCCGTGCTGGGCGTGCATCTTCTCCGCCTCGCCCCGGGCGATGCCGAGCAGGCCATACAGATCCCAGCCGACCTTGCGGCGGCGGGCCAGGTACGGGTCGCGGAACTGCTTGGGGTAGTAGGCCCATTCGCTCTTGTGCTCCTCCTCGCCGTCGAAGGCCTCGAGGATCGCCGCCGACAGCCGGTCCTTGGCCACACCGGTGAGCACATGCACCTTCCAGGGCTGCATGTTGGTGCCGGAGGGCGCGCGGGCGGCGACCTGCAGGATGCGCTCGACCGTCGCGCGCGGCACGGGGTCGGGTTTGAAGGCGCGCACCGAACGGCGCTGGGCGATCGCGTCCTCGACCGGGTTCAAGTCGCCGACGGGAAGCGGAATCGAGGGGGCATGGTCTGTCATGGCGCGACGCTAGCGAACTCCATCGTCGAAAGTCACCCCCCGCGGAGGAACGGGTGTCGTCCCGACGCGCGGCGTGTCACCAACACTTAACAAAACGGACACACGTCGCTTGACCTGGGTCAAAGGTAGGCCGGAGACGTGCGCGAATACTGCGCGCCATGAAATACCTGTTCGAGAAGAAACTGGATTTCCCGGATGGCCACCACCATCCGGAGCACGGCGCGAAGATGGCGTGCGAGAACGTCGACTTCTGGTATGGCGACACCCATGCCTTGAAATCTGTCGACCTGGAGATCTTCGCCAACGAGACACTGGCCTTCATCGGCCCGTCGGGCTGCGGCAAGTCCACGCTGTTGCGCTGCCTCAACCGGACCAACGACATCATCCCCGGCGCCCGGCTCGAGGGCCGGGTGACGCTCGACGGGCGCGATCTCTACGACCCCACGCTCGACCCGACCGAGGTCCGCCGGCGGTTCGGGTGGGTGGCGCAGAAGCCCAATCCCTTCCCCTCCTCGGTGTTCGAGAACGTCGCTTACGGCCCGCGCATCCGGGGCCACGTCCATCGCCGCGACGAAACCGAGGCGCTGGTCCGCCACTGCCTGGAGCGGGTCGGCATGTGGGAGGAGCTGAAGGACCGCCTCGGTGACCCCGGCACCGACCTTTCCGGCGGCCAGCAGCAACGTCTCTGCATCGCCCGGGCCATCGCCTACGGACCGGACGTGATCCTGATGGACGAGCCGTGCTCCGCCCTCGATCCGACGGCAACGGCCCGCATCGAGGCGCTGATCGACGAACTCCGCTCGGATTTCACGGTGGTCATCATCACCCACAACATGCAGCAGGCGGCGCGAGTGGCACAGCGCACAGCATTCTTTCACCTGGGAGAGCTGGTGGAGGTCGCCGACACCGAGACCCTGTTCACGGAGCCGGCCGATCCGCGCTGCCACGACTACATCATCGGGCGCTTCGGCTAACGCGCGTCATGCTTAGACGCGATTGCCGGCGATCATCCAGAGCCCGAGCAGCAGCAGGGCGAGGAACAGCACGCGCCGGAACGCCACCTCGGACAGCCGGCCGCGCAGCCGTCGCCCGATCTCCATGCCGAGGAACGCCGGCACGACACCGACCAGCGAGCCAAGCGCCCGGTCCGCGTCGATCAGACCCCGCCCGCCGAGGCCGAGCGCCAGGGCCAGCGTCGCCACGGTGAAGGTCGCCCCCATCATCTGCACCAACCGGTCGCGGCCGAGGTCGAGCGACTGAAGATACGGCACCGAGGGGATGACGAAGGATCCGGTCATCCCGGTCAGCAGCCCCGTCGCCCCGCCGGCGACCGGTCCGAGCCAGGTCTCGTGCCGCCCCGGCCGGGGCCAGGGCGGGGTCAGCAAGCCGAGCGCGGCATAGAGCGCGATCGAGGCGCCGAGCAGCATCACCAGGATCGCGGCGTCGATGGCGGCGACGGCGCCCGAGGTCAGGACCGTGCCCAGCGCGACGGCGGCGAGGAAGGGCCAGAATCGGCGCAGGAGCTCGGCGATCCGCCCGCCGGTCAGGGCCTGTTGCAGGTTCGTGAGGAAGGACGGCAGAAGCATCGCCGCCATGGCGTCGGCGATCCCCAGCACCGGCGTGAGCAGGGCGAGGCTCACCGTCGGCAGGCCGAGACCGACGACGCCCTTGACCGTCCCCGCGAGCAGAAGGACGGCAGCGATGACGAGGAGGTCGTGATACTCGGCCATGGGGCACCGCGTCCTGGTTCCGCTCCGGCGCTGACGATCTCCCCCTCACCGTCGTCCTGGACTTGATCCAGGACCAACATCCGACCGCCTGAAGCACGTCGACCGCTGATCCTGACTTGCGTCAGGATGACGGAACGGGGTGTCGCCACCCGCGTCGAGACGCTACCCCGCCGGCGCCCCTGGACGCTACGGTCGCGACCGAACCGTCAAGACTCCTCGTCGGTGGCGCGGACCAGCTTGCGGCCTTCGACATAGACCGCGTCGATCTCGCTGGATGTTAGGAAGGCGATCGCCTCCGCCGGGGTCTCAACGATCGGCTCGCCCGGACCGTTGAATGAGGTGTTCATGACCACCGGCACACCGGTGCGGGCGTCGAAAGCTTCAAGGATCTTGCGGAACCCGCCGCATTCCTCGCCCACGGTCTGAACCCGGGCGGAACCGTCGACATGGGTGATGGCGGGCAGGTCCTTGGTGCGGACCTGGGCGGTGAACAGCATGTGCGGCGAGCGTGACGGTCCGCCCGCGAACCAGTCGCCGGCGCGCTCCTTCAGCACCGCCGGCGCGAACGGTCGCCATTCCTCTCGCTTCTTGAGCCGGTTGACCCGCCTCCAGTTCTCCGCCGGGCGGGTATCCGCCAGGATCGACCGGTGGCCCAGCGCCCGGGGACCGATCTCGCTGCGCCCCTCGAACCACGCGATGATGCGTCCGTCGGCGACGTCATTCGCCGCCGCCGTGGCCGCGTCACCGGTCTCGACCACGCGGATCGCGTTGCCGGCCTCGGCGATCGCCGCGTCCACGGCGGCCTCATCGAAGGCGCCGCCGAGATAGGCGATCTCGGCCGAGTTCGGGTCGACATCGGGGCGCGGCCGGTCGAACAGGTCGTGGATCACCGCCTGCGCCGCGCCGATCGGCAGGCCGCTGTCGTCCACCGCCGGCGCCACCCTCACCCGCGCGAACGGGGTCTCGCGCGCCGCCCGGCTGTTCGCCGGACAGTTCAATGCCACGCCCCCGCTGAGCACCACGCTGTCGACGGACATGCCCGCATCCGTGAACCCGGCATGCATGCCGGTCAACGTCGCGATGGTATTCTCCTCCATGACCTTCTGCGCCGTCGCCGCCAGACGTGTCTTCTGGTGGGTGACATCCTTGGCGCCGTGGCTGTTCGGATCGATGCCCGGGAGCATCTGATCCAACCACCTACCTTCGGTTTCGAAGCCTTTACTGGCGAAATGCATGACCGGCGCCATGACATGGCCATGCAACTTCTTGTCACCACGACAATAGTCACGCCCGAAAATCTTCCTCGCATCACAGACCATCGCCGGGTGGAAATAGGCCGGTTCGCCATACGGGGCGAGGCCCATGAGCTTGCCCGCCGCGCCGCCGTGGCCGAGGCCAACGAACTCGCCGATGCGCTGATAGAGATGCCCCTCATAGGCGAAGCGGAAGTCGAGCACTGAGATCCGGTTTCCTTGGCCATAGGCCAGGATCCCGCCGTAGTAGCCGCCGGACGGCGAGGATACGTCGCCGTTGTCCAATGTGGCGATCGCCGCACGGTCCTCGCCGCTCTGGTAGAATCCGTAGGCGGCATGGGCCAGATGGTGTGGCACCAGCACACCCGGCTTGGCCACGCCGTCGAACTCCACCCGGGCGGTTACGTAGCCGACCCGGGCGACGCGTCGTTCGAGGCTCCCCGCGACGACCTCGCGCGTCGAGACGTCCCGGTCCTCCGACAGGCGCCGCACCCAGGACCGCGCGTAGTACGGCCATTCGACACAGATCGCGAAATGCCTCTCATCGCCGAGCCGGGCCGGATCGACGGAGATGTACTCGCCATACATGCCCTCGGCGATGTTCTTCGCCCGGTCCAGCGTGCGATCCGTGTGGCGGAGAAATGCCGACCGCGCGCCTTGGATCGCGCTTTGCATGCCGGCGGGAAGATCGAGCTCCTCGGCCACCTCGGGCGCGTACTCGAACCGGAAGCGATCCGGTTCGGTGAACAGGAATGGCCAGGACTGGCAGGTCGAGATCGCCACCACGTCGATCTGCTGCCAGGTCACACCGAGTTGGCGCAGCGCATGCTCGAGGAAATCCGGCGTGATCAGCGCCGAGCGCTTGACCCGGTCCAGCCGCTCCCGCTGCACGAGGCCGACCACCCGCCCATCATCGACGAGCGCCACGCCCGCGTCATGGGCCACACAAAGGCCGAGTACCAGCATCAGCAACCCAAGAAACAGTTTATCGAGATCGATTTCCGCAGAGAGCCGGCCTCATAGCACCTCCGTTCCGCTGGCGGCAACTCGCTCGCCGGGCGGCGGCGGCCGTCAGTCGGCGCGCAACATCTCGTAGTGCGGGATTCCGTCCTCGTCATAGGGGCCGCGCACCGGGCGGTAGCCGAGGCTTTCATAGAAGTCCTTGAGATAGGCTTGGCCGTTCAGCCGAACCGCGCGGGTGGCGAACCGCGCCTCGACGAACCGGTGGCACTCCGCCATCAGCGGCCTTGCCAGGCCGCGCCCCCGCCCGGTCGGCGTCGTCAGGATCCGACCGACCGCCGGTTCGTCGTAGTAGTCGCCCGGCGCGAACACCCGGGCATAGGCCAGGAGAACGGCGTCCGACACGTGGCCGTCATAGACCAGCAGATGCCAAGCGGCCGGATCCTTGCCGTCGATCTCGGGATACGGGCATTCCTGTTCGACGACGAAGATGTCGACCCGCGCCTTGAGCACGGCGTAGATCTGATCGCGCTCAAGCTGCTCCCAGCGGTGCCAACGCCAGGTGAAGGCGGGCAACTCGGCCGCCGTCTTGTCCGTCGCGGTCATGGACGGCTCGCCTGAAGCACGGCGTCGCCCTGACGCGCCTGCAGGACAGTCGTCAGCGGGACGATGGAGAATCCGGCGGCGCGGGCACGCGGGATCCACACCTCAAGGACGTTCAGCGTCGCGTCGCGCGGATGGCCGATGGCGATGGCCGTTCCGGTCTTGCGGGCGACCCGCTCGGTCTGTTCAAGGCGCATCTCCACCTCCGCCGCGGTGTCGGTATTATCGAGGAACACGTCGCGGGTCGTCGTCGGCACCCCATGCGCCGCCGCCGTGACCGCCGCCACGCTCCTCGGCGACGTCAGGCTGTCGAGGAACAGCAGCCCCCGATCGCGCAGACCCTCGGATACCAGCCGCATGCCCTCCTCGCTCTCCGTGAACAGGCTGCCCATGTGGTTGTTCGCCCCCACATAGCCGGTGAACCGGTCGAGATTCCAGTTCAACCGGCTCAGCACCTCGATCGCGCCCAACCGCATGTCGAGGACGTTCGGCCCCGGATCCGAGTTCACGCCATGCGGCTGCATCGGAATGTGGATCAGCAGTTCGTGGCCACGCCGACGGGCGTCGCGCGTCTGGGTCTCCAACCCGTCGGCATACGGTAGATAGGCGAGGGTCAGCGGCGCCGGCAGGTTCACCGCCCGGCTTGAGCGGCGCCGGTCGATGCCGAGATCGTCCAGCACGATGGCGATCATCGGCGCGCCCGGCGGCACGTCGGCATCCACGGCAAAGGCCCGCCACGCCGGCGGGGGCGCGGGGGCAGCCAACGGAGTCGAAACGGCCGGGATCGGCGGCGGTTCAGCGGGTCGCGCGGCATCGGCGACCCCCGTCATTTTCGGCAGCGGGATGTCGGGCGGCGATGCCGGTGCCGCAGCCGGTGCGGGACGCGGCGGAACGGCCGCCACTGGACGGTCAGGCAACGGACGGTCAGGCGCCGGGCGGTCGGGCGCCGAACGGGCGGTGGGCGCCGTCGCACCGCCGGCAAGCCAGGCGCCGGCTCCGATCCCGCCGCCGAACAGCGCCACGGCCAGCACCACGCCCAGGGCGACGCGCAACAGGACGCCGGCGCCGCCCGCGCGCCGCCTGGCGCCAGCCTTTGGCCTGCTGCCTCCGCCCTTCCCACGCTTTACCGCCATGCTAGCCGCTTCTCTGCCGATGCCGAGGTTGTTAAGGTAGCGTTCAACGCCTGTCACGTTACATGAACAACCGTCTCCAAGCGATTGAAATGTTTCTTCTGATCGATAACTACGATAGCTTCACCTATAACCTCTACCACTTCCTTGGGGAACTGGGGGCGCGGTTCGAGGTGCGGCGGAACGACAAGATCACCGTCGACGAGATCATCGACCTCAACCCGGAGGGAATCGTGATCTCCCCCGGCCCCTGCGACCCGGATCGGGCCGGCATCTGCCTTGAGCTGGTGGAGCGTTGCGCCGCGACGATCCCGATGCTTGGCGTCTGCCTTGGCCACCAGACCATGGGACAGGTCTTCGGCGGCACCGTGACCCGCGCGCCGGTGCCGATGCACGGCAAGGTGTCGGCGGTCCATCATGACGGAACCGGGGTGTTCGAGGGCCTCGCGAGCCCGTTCGAGGTGACGCGCTATCACTCGCTGATCGTCACCGACGAGGGCTGGCCGGAGGTCCTGGAGAAGACCGCCTGGACCGATGACGGCATCGTCATGGGACTGAAGCATCGCGACTACCCGTGCTACGGCGTGCAGTTCCATCCCGAAAGCATCGCCTCGCAGTTCGGTCACCGCATGCTGGCCAGTTTCCTGCGGCTGGCCGGCTTCAACGGCGAGCCGATCCAGCCGATCGGGGAGATCGAGGAACGCCTCAAGAGAACCGGCACATGAGCGGCGACATCCAGGACATGAAGGCGCTGATCGCCCACGCGGCGACCGGCGAGACGCTGAGCGAGAGCCAGGCGGAGACCGCGTTCGACATCATCATGTCGGGCAACGCGACGCCGGCGCAGGTCGGCGGCTTCCTGATGGCGCTCCGGGTGCGGGGCGAGACCGTCGACGAGATCACCGGGGCCGCGAAGACCATGCGGGCGAAGGCGCTGAAGATCGAGGTCCCGGCGGATGCCATGGACAATGTCGGCACCGGCGGCGACGGGGCCAAGACCTACAATGTGTCCACGGCCGCCTCCTTCGTGATCGCCGGCGCCGGGGTCCCGGTGGCCAAGCACGGCAACCGGGCCCTGTCATCGCGCTCGGGTGCGGCCGACGTGCTGACCCATCTGGGCGTGAACACCGATTGCGACATGGCGCTGGTGAAGAAGGCGATCGACGAGGTCGGCATCTGCTTCTTCATGGCGCCGCGCCACCACAGCGCGATGCGCCACGTCGCCGGCCCCCGGGTCGAGCTCGGCACCCGGACCCTGTTCAACATCCTCGGCCCCCTGTCCAACCCCGGCATGGTCAAGACCCAGCTGGTCGGTGTGTTCTCCAAGGAGTGGGTGGTGCCGATGGCGGAGACGCTGGGTAAGCTCGGCTCGACGCGGGCCTGGGTGGTGCATGGCGACGGCCTGGACGAGCTGACGCTGGCCGGGGTCTCCACCGTCGCCAGTCTGCGGGACGGCAAGGTCGAGACCTTCGAGCTGACGCCGGAGGACGCGGGCCTCGCGCGCGCGCCGTTGGACGCGGTGCGCGGCGGTGATCCCGATCACAACGCCAAGGCGCTGCGTGCGGTGTTGGCCGGGGAGACCGGCGCCTACCGCGACATCGTGCTGATGAACGCCGGTGCCGCCCTCGTCGTCGCCGGGAAGGCCGACACGCTGCAGGATGGCGCGGCCCTGGCCGCCGAGAGCATTGACGGCGGCAAGGCGATGGCGAAACTCGACGCCCTGGTCGAGATGACCAACCGGGGGACGGCCTGATGCGTGACGTTCTCGCCGAGATCTGCGACCACAAGCGGGGCGAGATCGCCGCGCGCAAGGCGGCCCGGTCGCTCTCCGAGGTGGAGGCTGGCGCCAAGGCGGCCACGCCGCCGCGCGGCTTCGCCCAGGCGCTGCGGTCCGCGGCTCGAACCGGTTACGGCCTGATCGCCGAGGTCAAGAAGGCCTCGCCGTCGAAGGGGCTGATCCGGGCCGATTTCGATCCGCCGTCGCTGGCGCGGGCCTATGCCGACGGCGGCGCCGCCTGCCTATCGGTGCTGACCGACGAGAAGTACTTTCAGGGCGCGGACAGCTTTCTCGTTTCGGCAAGGCAGGCGGTCGAGCTGCCGGCCCTGCGCAAGGACTTCATGCTCGATCCCTATCAGGTCGCCGAGGCGCGGGCCCTGGAGGCCGACTGCATCCTGCTGATCATGGCGGCGCTCGACGACACGCTGGCCGCCGAGTTGGAGGCCGCCGCCATCGGCTTCGGCATGGATGTTCTGATCGAGGTGCATGACGGCGCCGAACTGGATCGCGCGCTCAAGCTCTCCTCGCCGCTGATCGGCATCAACAACCGCAACCTGAAGACCATGGTGACTGACCTGGCGACCACCGAGACCCTGGCGGCCAATGTGCCGGCGGACCGGACCCTGGTCTGCGAGAGCGGGTTGTCGACCCCCGACGATCTCGCCCGCATGGCCCGGATCGGCGCCCGCTGCTTCCTGATCGGCGAGTCGCTGATGCGCCAGGACGACGTGGCGGCGGCGACCCGGACACTGCTCGCCGATCCCCTGCCCGCCGTCGCCTGACCGGGACGGGACACGATGGCCGATTTCACGCATTTCGATGCCGCCGGCAAGGCGCACATGGTCGATGTCGGCGGTAAGGACGAAACCGAACGCACCGCCACCGCCCGCGGATCGGTCTATGCGGCCGCCGAGACCATCGCGTTGATTCGCGATGGCGGGGTGAAGAAGGGCGACGTGCTGTCGGTCGCCCGCCTCGCCGGCATCATGGCCGCCAAGCGCACGCCGGATCTGATCCCGCTGTGCCACCCGCTGGCGCTGACCTCGGTCAAGGTCGCGCTGACGATCGACGAGAGCCGCAACGCCGTCGATATCGAGGCGACCTGCAAGCTCAACGGCCGGACCGGGGTGGAGATGGAGGCGCTGACCGCCGTGTCGGTCGCGGCGCTGACCGTCTACGACATGGCCAAGGCCATCGACAAGGCGATGCGGATCGGCGACATCCGCCTGGTCGAGAAGTCTGGCGGCAAGTCGGGAGACTACAAGAGTGAGTGACGCCCTGCTGCCGGTCGCCGACGCGCTGGCGCGGATCCTGTCGGCCATGACGCCGATGCCGGCCGAGACCGTGGCCCTGACCGAGGCGCTCGGCCGGGTCACGGCCGAGCCGATCACCGCGCGCCGGACCCAGCCACCGGTCGCCGTCTCCGCCATGGACGGCTACGCCGTGCGCGCCGCCGACGTGGCCGCCGTCCCCGCCACCCTCACCCGCATCGGCTCGGCCCCGGCCGGGGGCGAGTTTCCGGGAACGGTCGGCGCCGGCGAGTGCGTGCGCATCTTCACCGGCGGCCCGCTGCCCGACGGCGCCGACACGATCGTCATCCAGGAGGACGTGGACGCCGACAGCGAGGAAGACGGGGCCAAGGTGGCCGTCCGCGAGGGCGCGTCGGCCGGCACCTATGTCCGTCCCGCCGGCCTTGACTTCAAGGACGGAGATCTCGGCATCGAGGCAGGGCGGCGGCTGTCGGCCCGCGATATCGGCCTGGCCGCGACGATGAACGTGCCCTGGATCTCCGTGCGCCGGAAGCCGCGGGTGGCGATTCTCTCGACCGGCGACGAGATCGTGCGCCCGGGGGAACTCAGCGACCCCATGCGCATCGTCTCCTCCAACGCCTATGCCCTCGCCGCCGTGGTGCGGGCGGTCGGCGGCGAACCGGTCGATCTCGGCATCGCCCCGGACGACGAGGGAGCCTTGCGGCGGATCGCGGCGGGCGCGCGCGGGGCCGACATGCTGGTCACCACCGGCGGCGCGTCCGTCGGGCGCCACGACCTGGTCCAGTCGGCGCTGGGCGACGGGGCGTTCGGCGCCGACGCGCTGGAGGTCGGATTCTGGAAGATCGCCATGCGCCCCGGAAAGCCCCTGATCTTCGGGCGCTTCGCCGGCGTGCCGATGCTCGGGCTGCCCGGCAATCCGGTCTCCACCGTGGTCTGCGCCACGGTCTTCCTGCGCCCCGCGATCGAGACCATGCTGGGTCTCGCGGAGGTCGGCGCCCGGGAAGAGGACGCGGTTCTGGCCGTCGACCTCAAGGAAAACGACAGACGTCAGGACTATGTCCGGGCGACATGGGAAATCGACGCCGGCGGCCGACGTCTTGTGCGCCCCTTCTCGCGCCAGGACAGTTCCATGATGTCCCGTCTCGCGGCCGCCGATTGCTTGATCGTGCGGCCGGCGCACGACCCGAGTCGCAAGGCCGGCGACAGGGTTCGCGTCCTCTGCCTGGATGGAGACTTCCTGTCCATTTGAGCGAGTCGCGGTGGTTATTCTCCACCGACTTATCCACAATCCTTGACGCCGACGCGGATCAAAAGTAGAACATCGGTGTTTGTACCGTGTTTGTTCGCCTCGCCGCCATCCCGTTGCGCCCGCGTTGCGAACCAGAGAGTCGAGGGACGCCATGCTTACCCGCAAGCAGCACGAACTGCTGATGTTCATCCACACGCGGCTCGAGGATGGCGGGGTCTCGCCCTCCTTCGATGAGATGAAGGAGGCGTTGAACCTCAAGTCGAAGTCGGGAATTCACCGGTTGATCACCGCGCTGGAGGAGCGTGGCTTCATCCGCCGGCTGCCGCACCGCGCGCGGGCGCTGGAGGTTCTCAAGCTCCCGGACGGGTCGGGTGCCGGGCCGGCGGGCGACGAGGCCCCGCAGATCAGGGGCTTTGCGCCGAACGTCATTCCTGGGAACTTCCCGATGCGCAGCGCCGGCCGCGCCCAGCCAAGCGAGAGCGAGGGCAGCCTGGAACTGCCGCTCTACGGGCGGATCGCCGCCGGCACCGCGATCGAGGCGATCAGCGATCCCACGACCACGGTCTCCGTGCCGCCCTCCATGGTTCTGGGTGGCGAGCATTACGCGTTGGAGATCGCCGGCGATTCGATGATCGAGGACGGCATTTTCGACGGCGACACGGTGATCATCCGGCGTTGCGACAGCGCCGAGAACGGGTCGATCGTGGTCGCCCTGATCGACGAGCGGGAGGCGACGCTCAAGCGGCTGCGCCGCAAGGGCAATTCGGTTGCGCTGGAGCCGGCGAACCAGGCCTACAAGACGCAGATCTTCGGGCCGGACCGGGTGCGCATCCAGGGCCGTCTGGTCGGCCTCATCCGGCAGTACTGACCGGGACGGTTTCCGAACCCCATCTTGCCGCGTGCACCGCAGCGTCGCCCTGGATGGCATCCTGGGCGACGGTGGTTGACCGTACGAGAACTGGAAGTCGAACGACCTTTGTCACGGCCGGATAAACCGGCCGTCCTGCGATGCGCTGGCGAGTCCCGCGGATCAGATCAGGCGCGTACGAACAGGTTGCCCCAATCCACGCCCTGCGGCTCCTTGAGGCGCTTGTCCTCGGCCCGGCGCTTGTCGCGTTCGACATAGGCCTTGTCGATCGCGTTGGAGCGGATCTGCTTGCGATTGGTGACGGAGATCTGACCGAACAGGTTAGACGCCCACCGCTCACGCGCAGGGTTGTCCGTGGCGGCCGCCTGCTTGATCGCGACATAGGCCAGATTCTTCTTGCCCACGACCTCAGCGACGGACTCGGCGAGGATCGCGAACGAGCTTTCCCGAACCGGCACCCGCATTTCGGCTCCTTTCCCACCCCACGCACACACTATATATAGCATTTAATCTGTTCCGCCCCAACGAAGACAGTGAAAACTTTTACCCAAGCGCCATCAAATTACTAATCCAAGGGGCTGATTTTGCTCGCTCTCCACTATTGACTGGCCGATCCGGTGACCCAGGGGCGCCGGCCTCGACGAAGACTTACCGTCTCCACGACAAGCCGGTCGGCGCTGAGCCAGATCGCATGCGCGCCGTCGCGCCAGAGATCCGGGCGATGAATCACGATCGCCGGCCCGTGACACGGCGCCCGCAGGCGAACCACCGCGATCACGATGTCGGCGCTCCGACAGTCCTCCAGCGCCGCCTCGTGCCCGCTGACAAGCGACAGCAGCCGTCCACGCCGTCGCAGGGTGCATCCGAGCGCGTCGCAGGCGAGGTCGGAGGGCGTGGCGCCCGCGCCCCGGTCATATGCGGTGAGCGTCACACTCCCGGCCACACCCCATCGGCGTTCCCAGACCGAGCGCGTGAACCGGTTTCCCCGCGCCCGTGACAAGGCCCAGGCACCGCCCGTCTCGGCGGCGACGGCGCTCAGGCGACCATCGGCGGAGACCAGGACGTCCGGCGGCGACACCGCAAGCCAGGCGCCGAGCCCGGCGACGACCGGCATCAACCCGAGCCAGCGCAGCCACGTTCGCCAGATCGCCATCCAGCATCCCCCAAGGGCCATCGCCGCCAATCCCCCCACCGGCAGCGGATACACCGCGGTCGCGGGGCCGACGGCCTCGACCGTGCCTTCCGCCACCGCCAGCGTCGCCTCGATGCCGGCCCCCATGATCGGCAGGAACAGGCCCTCGCCGCCGAGCGGCAGGGCCAGCAACGCCGCGATACCGGCCGGCATGGTCACGAAGGCGGTCAACGGCACCGCCAGCAGGTTGGTCACGATCCCGCCGAGGGCGATCGCCTGGAAATGGAACGTCACGAAGGGCGCCGTCGCGACGGTGGCGACCACCGAGGTGACGGCGACGCCGCCGACATAGGCGCCCACCCGCACCGCGATAGCGAGCACACCGCCGGATCGCGCGCCGGCCCGCCGGCCGCGCCAGCTTTCATAGACCGCGACCAGCGCGATCACCGCGGCGAACGAGAGCTGGAAGCTGGGCCCCACCAGGACGTCCGGCCGCAGCGCCAGGACGGCGACGGCGGCAAGCGCGACGAGGCGCGGCGTCACCGCCTCCCGGTCGAGCAGAACCGCCACCAGGACGATCCCGGTCATCAGAAAGGCGCGCTGGGTCGGCACCGGCGCGCCGGCGAGCACCAGATAGGCAAGGCTGCCGGCCAGTGCCGCCAGCGCCGCGATCTTCTTCAGCGGCCAACGCAACGCCAGACGCGGGATCAGGCACAGGCCCAGGCGCAGGGTCGCGAACAGCGTGCCGGCCACGAGCCCCATGTGCAGACCCGAGATCGCCAGCAAGTGGGCGAGGCCGGAGTCGCGGAACGCCGCCGTCGTCTCGGGATCGAGGCCGGCGCGCTCGCCCACCATCAGCGCCGCCGCGACGGCGCCGGTCGCTCCCGGCAGGGCCTGCGCCAATCGCGCGGCGATCGTCGCCCTGAGCTCGGCGACCGCCGTCGCGACCGCGAACCGCGGTGCGGCGTCCAGGACCACGACCGCGCCGACCGCGAAACCGACCGCGCCGAGCCCGTCGAAATAGGCGCGACGCTGAAAATCGAACCCGCCCGGCACCGAAGGCGGCGGTGGCGGCGACAACCGGGCCCGCAGCCGCACCCGGTCGCCATGCGCCGCTAGGCTGCCGCCGCCGCGCACCACCACCCGCACCCGGCTCGGCGAGGAGTTGGGCGGACGGACGGCGTCCAGCGTCACCGCGTCCAAAGTGATCCGCAGATCATCCGGGCGGTGTTCCAGGCGGATGACCGTGCCGGTGACATCGGCCCAAACCGCGCGGTCCAGCATGACCGTGTCGACCCACGCCGTGCGCAGGGTCGCGGCGATCACGCCCAAGACCACGGCGAGCACCGCGAGCGCCGACCACATCACGCCGTTCTGCCCGCGCCACAGCCATGCGGTCGCCAAGGGCGGCGCCAAGGCCGCCAGGACCAAGGCCATGCGGGGTTCCACCGGCAGCGCGAAGTACCCGGCGATGCCGCCCGCGAAGGCCACCGGCAGCCAGAGGGGCCAGCGCGCCCGATCCGCGGCCAGTGCCGCCGACAGCGGCGCCCAAGGTCCCGGGCCGGGCACGGCTCCCGGACGCGGTGGGGACGCGAGAAGCGACGTCGGCGGGTGATGTCGCTCCCCGGTCTCCGCTGTGCTAGACACCGCCCGCGCGCCCGCGTCCGGAATGGCCGGCGCGCCCTGAGTCAAGCCGGAGATCAATCCGACCGCGCCTGTGAAAGGGTTTTCATGTCCGTCGTCACCCGCTTCGCCCCCTCGCCCACCGGCTTCCTGCATATCGGCGGCGCGCGCACGGCCCTGTTCAACTGGCTGTTCGCGCGCCATCACGGCGGGCGTTACCTGTTGCGTATCGAAGACACAGACCGCAAACGCTCCACCCCGGAGGCGGTCGAGGCGATCCTCGACGGGCTACGCTGGCTCGGCCTCGACGGCGACGAGGAGCCGGTGTTCCAGCTTTCGCGGATGCAGCGCCATACCGAGGTGGCCGAGCGACTGCTGGCCGCGGGCAAGGCCTATCGCTGCTACTGCTCGCCGGAGGAGCTGGCGGAGATGCGCGACCGGGCCCGCGCCGAAGGCCGGCAGCCGCGCTATGACGGCACGTGGCGCGACCGCGATCCGGCCGACGCGCCGGCCGGCGTCGATCCGGTGATCCGCATCAAGGCGCCGCAGGACGGCGAGACCACGATCGCCGACGGTGTGCAGGGATCGGTGACCGTGCCGAACGCCCAGCTCGACGACATGATCATCCTGCGGGCCGATGGCACCCCGACCTACATGCACTCCGTCGTCGTCGACGACCACGACATGGCCGTCACCCACGTCATCCGCGGCGACGATCACCTGAACAACGCCTTCCGCCAGGCCGTGATCTACCGGGCCATGGGCTGGGACGTCCCGGTGTTCGCCCATATCCCGCTGATCCACGGCCCCGACGGCGCCAAGCTGTCGAAACGCCACGGCGCGCTCGGCGTCGATGCCTACCGCGACATGGGCTACCTGCCGGAAGCCATCAACAACTACCTGCTTCGCCTCGGTTGGGCCCATGGCGACGAGGAGATCGTGCCGCGTGAGCGGGCCATCGAGCTGTTCGACCTGGACGGCGTCGGCCGCTCGGCCTCGCGCTTCGACTTCGCCAAGCTTGAGAACCTGAACGGCCACTACATCCGCGAGGCTGATAACGACCGGCTCTGCGCCCTCGTCGTCGCCGAACTGGAAAAGGACCAGAGCGGAATCGCCATCGACGAGACGGCAAGGGCGAGGATCCGTGCCGGCATGGAGGGATTGAAGGCGCGGGCGCGCACCCTGATCGAGCTGGCCGGCAACGCCCGCTTCTACGCCGCCGCAGTGCCGCTCATCTTCGATGACAAAGCTTTGAAACTGCTCGATGATGCCGGTAAGGGCGTGCTCGCGGGCCTTGCGCCGCGGCTGCGCGGGCTTACGTCTTTCAATGAGGGGGATGTCGAAGCGGAAGTGCGCGCCTTCGCCGAGGCGGAGGATCTGAAGCTCGGAAAAGTCGCACAGCCCTTGCGTGCCGCCCTCACCGGGTCGACCACCTCTCCTGGAATCTTCGAGGTGCTGGCGGTCCTGGGACAGGACGAGTCGCTGCGGCGCATCGAGGCTGTTTGCGGCACTGCACACTAGCGGATAAGATCCGCCCGCCGCCGCGCGGCGGCCTCGGCTCGTCCGGGCCGCGCGCGGCTCCGAAACAGGGGACCATACCATGAGCCAGAGCAATACCGGCACGTTCACCCTCACCGACAACGCGACCGGCGACAGCTACGAACTCCCCGTGATTCCGGGGAGCTTGGGGCCGAGCGTGATCGACGTGCGCAAGCTGTATGCCCAGACCGGACATTTCACCTACGACCCCGGCTTCACCTCCACCGGTTCATGTGAATCCGCCCTGACCTTCATCGACGGCGATGTCGGCATGCTGCTGCACCGCGGCTATTCGATCGAGGACCTGGCCGAGAGCTCGGACTTCATGGAGGTCGCTCACCTGCTGCTCAACGGCGAGCTGCCGACGGCGAAGCAGAAGGAGAAGTTCGTCCACGACGTGACGTATCACACGATGCTGCACGAGCAGCTGACGAACTTCTATCGCGGCTTCCGCCGCGACGCGCACCCGATGGCGATCATGTGTGGCGTGGTCGGCGGCCTGTCGGCCTTCTACCACGACAGCACGGACATCCATGACGAATACCAGCGGATGGTGGCCTCGTTCCGCTTGATCGCGAAGATGCCGACGATCGCGGCGATGGCCTACAAGTATTCGGTCGGCCAGCCGTTCAACTACCCGCGCAACGACCTCTCCTACGCCGAGAACTTCCTGTACATGACCTTCGCGGTTCCGGCCGAGGAGTACGTGATCAGCCCGACCGTGGCCCGCGCCATGGACCGGATCTTCATCCTGCACGCCGATCACGAGCAGAACGCCTCGACCTCGACGGTCCGCCTCGCGGGGTCCTCGGGCGCCAATCCGTTCGCTTGCATCGCCGCCGGCGTCGCCTCGCTCTGGGGCCCGGCGCATGGCGGCGCGAACGAGGCCGTGCTCAACATGCTCAACGAGATCGGGCACAAGGACAACATCCCCGAGTTCATCGAGCGGGCGAAGGACAAGGACGATCCGTTCCGCCTGATGGGCTTCGGTCACCGGGTCTACAAGAACTACGATCCGCGCGCCAAGGTGATGCAGAAGTCCTGCCACGAGGTTCTGGCCGAGTTGAACCTGGACGATCCGCTGCTCGAGCTGGCGATGGAGTTGGAGAAGATCGCGCTGGAGGACCCGTATTTCGTCGAGAAGAAGCTGTTCCCCAACGTCGACTTCTACTCCGGCATCATCCTGAAGGCGCTCGGCTTCCCGACCTCGATGTTCACCGTCCTGTTCGCCGTCGCCCGCACCGTCGGCTGGGTCGCGCAGTGGAAGGAGATGATCGAGGAGCCGGGTCAGAAGATCGGCCGCCCGCGCCAGCTCTACACCGGCCCGACCAACCGGGACTACGTGCCGATCGATAAGCGGGGGTAACGGGTCCCCTCGCCGCTCACAGCGACGCCAAAGGGCGGTCTTCGGACCGCCCTTTCTCGTTGGGTGACGGCTCGCGCGAGTCTCAGGTCCTGGCGTCGATCACCCCCAGCACCGCCTTGGCCGCCCGCACGGACGGGTCCTCGCCGTCGACCGTCAGCATGGCGCGCACCGCCTCGCTCGCCGCTCCCTGCTCGGCGCGGGCGCGGGGGTCGTCGAACAGGCGCTCCAGCGCCACGACCAGCCGGTCCGCCGTGCAGTCCTCCTGCAGGAACTGGGGGATCACCCGGCGGCCCATCAGCTTGTTGGTCAGCACCACGGCCTCCGGATCGACCAGCCGACGGGCGATGGCCGCCGACAGGGCGTTCACCCTGTAGGCCACCGCCATCGGCACGCCGGCCAGGCTCAGCTCCAGCGTCACGGTTCCCGAGGCGGCGAGCGCCACGGTGCAGGCGGCGAAGGCGTCGGCCTTGTGGCGGTGATCGGTGACGACGGTCACCGGCGCCCGCCATCCGGCGGTGGCCGCGCGCACCGCCTCCTCGACCACGGGCACCGTCGGCAGCACGATCCGCAGGCCTTGGTAGCGCGCCGTCAGACGCTCGACGACCTCGGTGAAGACCGGCATCAGCCGTTTGACCTCGCCCGGGCGGCTGCCAGGAAACACGCCGAGCACCGGCACACCCGCCGGCAGGCCGTAGCGACCCCTGAACCGGGCGCCATCGCCGGCGGCCGCGGTCGCCGCCGGGTGGCCGACAAAAGTGGTGGGCAGCCCATGCTGCTCGAAATACGGCGGCTCGAACGGAAACAGGGCCAACAGGTGATCGAGAAACCCGGCGATCACCCGGGCACGCCCCGGCCGCCACGCCCAGACCGTCGGCGGGACCCAATGGATCAGGCGCGGCCCCTCCCCCGCCCGTGCCCGGGCGGCGTGCAGGCGCTTGTTCACCCGCATGGTGAAGGCCTTGCTGTCGATGGTGACGACCGCCGCCGGCCGCCGGGCCCGAATGTCAGCCACGGTCTCGCGGATCCGGCCGAGCATCTTCGGCGCCTTGGGCAGGATCTCGAAGATCCCCATCACCGCCATCTCGCTGATCGGAAACAGGCTCTCGACCCCTTCCGCCGCCACGCGCTCGCCACCGATCCCGGCGATCTCGACGCGGCCGCCGGTCTCGGCCCGGAGCGCGCGGATCAGTCCAGCCGCGAGCGCGTCCCCCGACGCCTCCCCGGCGATCACGTAGATCAACGGGACGGCCCCCGTGTCGCTCATGCCCCGCCCCCGTCGAACGCCATGGCGTGCAGGAACAGGCCCGCCGCTCCGGCGGCGGCGACCGTGGCGTCGCGGTCGACGATCAGGGTCTCCCCGGCCTCAACCACGACACCGATCAGGCCGGCCTCGGCGGCGGCGGCAACCGTTCCCGGTCCCACGGTCGGCCGGTCGACGCGGCCGTCCTGCCCCGCCTTTCGACCCTTGACCAGCACCGGACCGCTTCCGGCACGCCGCAGCGTGCCGGCCCGCGCGATCATCGCGTCCGTGCCTTCAACCGCCTCCAGAGCCAATACGAGGCCTTCCTGGACGACGACGGCCTGGCCAACATCGGCGCGCCCTAGAGCGGCGAGAACGGCGATCCCGCGGGCGGCGTCCGACAGCGCGCGCGCGTCCGGCGAGGCGGCGGTCAGGGTGCCGCTAGGCGCCAGATAGCCGCCCATCACATCTTCGATGCCGATGACGGTGAGGCCGTCACGCTCCATCTCCTCGACGATCAGCGACAGCAGCCCGTCATCGCCGAATACCCGCGCGCCCGCCCGGGCGATCGCCAGGGTCGAGCGCATGTCGAGGCTGAGGGAGGAGAGCGCCGGGCGCTGCATCGGGCCGGCCATGACCACCTCGCCGCAGCCGGCGGCGTGCAGGGCCTCGAGCGTCCTGGAGGTGGCGCCGAGGCGCATCCATGCATGCGGCAGGCCGTCCACCGTCGCCGGGTCGGTCTGCCCCTCGAAGGCGACGACGAAAACCGGCCGACCGGCATCGCGCGCGGTGTCGGCGATCCGGCGCGGCAGGGGACCGGCGCCGGCCAGAATCCCGAGCCCACCCTTGGGATGACCGGCCATCGGTTCCTCAGAGGTCGTTGGCGTCGTCCGGTTGACAGATCTTGCGCGAGGAGTCGGCGCGGATGAAGTCGACGATCTCCATCACCGGCGCCGAGGACGTGAATTCGCCCGCCACCTCCTCCAGTCGCTCCTGGAAGGTGCCCTCGCTGGCGAACAGCAGGCGATAAGCCTTGCGCACGTCGTGGATCTCGTCCCGCGACAGGCCGCGGCGCTTCATGCCGACGATGTTGATCCCCGACAACCGCGCCCGGTCGCCCATGACCGAGCCGAACGGGATCACGTCGCGCTCGACCCCGGTCACGCCACCGACCATCGCGTAGCGGCCGATCCGCGCGAACTGATGCACCGCCGAAAGGCCGCCGAGCACCGCGAAGTCCATCACAGTGACGTGGCCCGCCAGGGTGGCGTTGTTGGCCATGATAACCTGGTTGCCGACCTGGCAATCGTGCCCGACATGGACACCGACCATGAACAGCCCGCCATCGCCGATCCGGGTGACCATGCCGCCGCCATCGGTGCCGGGGTTCATGGTCACGTGTTCGCGGATGACGTTGTCGGCGCCGATCTCCAGACTGGAGGCCTCACCCCGGTACTTCAGGTCCTGGGGTCGCAGGCCGATGCTGGCGAACGGGAAGATCTCGGTGCGCGGCCCGATCGTGGTGCGCCCGCCGACGACCACATGGCCGTGCAGCTTGACGCCGTCGCCCAGGGACACATCGGCGCCGACCAGCGTGTAGGGGCCGATCTCGACCCCCTCGCCCAGGCGCGCGCCGGGGTCGACCACCGCCGTCGGGTGGATCTGCGTGGCCACCGCCACCTCCTCAGTTGTCCAGGATCATGGCCGAGTAGGTGGCCTCGGCGACCAGGGTCCCGTCGACCTTGGCCTGGCCCTCGAACTTCCAGACGTTCCCGCGGTTGCGCAGCTTCTTCACATGGACCTCCATGCGGTCGCCGGGCACCACCGGGCGGCGGAACCGGGCGTTGTCGACCGTCATGAAGTAGACGAGCTTGCCTTCCGATTCCGGACCCAGCGTGGCCACCACAAGGCAGCCGGCGGTCTGGGCCATGGATTCGATGATCAGCACGCCGGGCATGACCGGACGCTGCGGGAAGTGGCCGGCGAAGAACGGCTCGTTGATCGACACGTTCTTGATGCCGATACAGCCGACATTCGGCTCGATCTGGACAACCTTGTCGACCAGCAGGAACGGATAGCGATGCGGGATCAGGTCCATCACCCGCAGGATGTCGATATCCGGATAGCCGCCGACCGGCTCGCTCACCGCTTCACTCATGATACGTCCCGCCTCACCCCTCGGTCTTCTGGCCCAGCTTCTTCCAGGCCGCGATCTGCCGCCGCCACTCGCGCACCGGGATCGCCGGCGCACCGCCATACGCGGCGCCGCCGGGCAGGCTGCGGTTGACGCCCGACATCGCCGCCACCTGAACGTCGTCGCCGATCTCGATATGACCGGCGACCCCGACCTGACCGGCCAACACCACCCTGTCACCCAACCGAGTGCTTCCCGAAATACCAACCTGGGAGACGATGATGCAGCCGCGCCCGACCGTCACGTTGTGACCGATCTGCACGAGATTATCAATCATCGTGCCCCGCCCGATCACCGTGTCGGCGTTGCTGCCCCGGTCGATCGTGGTGTTGGCGCCGACCTCGACATCGTCCTCGATCACCACACGGCCGAGCTGCGGCACCAGAAACGGGCCGTCGGCGTCCATCTCGAAACCGAAGCCCGGCTGGCCGATCCGCGCGCCCGGATAGATGTAGCAGCGGGCACCGACCACGGCGTGGGAGACCGTGGCGCCGGCGCCGATCCGCGTTCCGGCGCCGATCTCCACGGCGGTGCCGACGACGGCGTTGGCGTCGATCCGCGCGCCGGCGCCGATCTTGGCCTGCGCCTCGACCACCGCGCCGGCGGCGACCGCGACCCCGTCGCCCAGCTCGGCCGTCGGGTCGACGCTGGCGGCGGGATGGACGCCGGCGGCCGCGCGCTCCTCCGGATGGAACAGGCGGGCCAGCTTGGCGTAATTGCGGCGCGGCCGTTCGGTGACCAGCAGCGCCATGCCGGCCGGGGCCTGGTCGACGAAAGCGGCGGCGACAAGACAGGCGCCCGCCTTGGAGGCCCGAAAATCCGCCACGTAGCGCCGGTTCTCCAGGAACGCGACATCCCCGTCCCCCCCGGCCTCAAGGGTGCCGACATCGCCGAAGCTGCGGCCCGGATCGGCGTTGCCGGCCAGCGTCGCCCCGGTCATCTCGGCGATCTCCGCCAGGGAATACGGCCCGGCCTGGGCGTGAAATCGGCTGTCGACCATCGGGGATCGTTCCTCTTGCTATTCGAGCGGCGGCAGGTCGACCGGAACCGACGGCAGGCGCTCGTTCAACCGGCGCAGGGCCTCGTCGCTGATATCCAGCGACTTCTCGGCGATGACGATATGATCCTTGAACAGCACCACCTTGGCGCCACGCTCGTCGGCGATCTCCGCGATCACCGAGACCAGCACGTCGCGCACCTGGTTCATCGAGGCGGCGAAGGCCTGATCGAGCGCGCGGCGGCGCTGCTGAACCGACTTCTGCACCTCCGCCACCCGGTCGCGGAACGCCCGCAGTTGCTGCTGGTAGACGTCGGGCGCCAGGACCGCCCGCTGCTGCTGCAGATCCTGCTCGCTGGTCCGCAGGGCCTGCTCTTCCTCCGTCACCTGACGCTGATAGGCCTGGCGGCGCTCATTGATCTTGGCCTGGACCTCCTTGGCCGCGTCGGAGTTGCGCAGCGCGCCCTGAACGTCGACCACGGCGATCGTCGTCTCCTGGGCCGAGGCCGGCGCGGAGACGCCGGCGAGCAGCAGGCCGGCCAAGACGAAGGCGGCGGTCACGCGCCCCAGCGCCCGGATCATCACGCTCTCCTTCCCGTCACCCGTTCCCGCGCCCCCTGGCACGCTCAGAACCGCGTGCCGAAACTCAGACGGAACACCTCGGGGACGTCGAAATCCTCTTTCGCCACCGCCTCGGCGGCATCGACGCGGATCGTGCCGAAGGCGGTGGTGAACGACATGCCGACACCGAGCGACGCGCGCAGGGAGGTCTCGTCGGCGACCTCCTCGCCGTCCTCGTCCAATCCGAACACGCTGCCGACATCGGTGAACACGAACGTCCGCACCCCCAGATCATCCGGCAGGCCGGACGGGAACGCCAGCTCAACGGTGCCGACGTAGTAGCTGTTGGCGCCGAGCGCGTCGTCGGTGCTGGTGTCGCGCGGACCGACGCCGCCGCGCTCGAAGCCGCGGAACGAACTGCCGCCGATGAAGAACCGCTCGGCGATCGACACGTCCTGGCCGAGGCCGACGATGAAGCCGCCCTGCGCCAGAAAGGCGAGTCCCCAGACATCGTCGAAGGGGTAGTAGTAGCCAGTGCGCACCCGGGTCCTGAAGAACCGCTCGTCGCCGCCCGCCCCCGCGATTTCGGTGGTCAGCTGGGCGACATAGCCGTCGCGCGGATCGATCCGGCTGTCCCGTTTGTCATAGGTCAGTGTCTGGCCGAACTGGGAGACGACGCGGGTGCCTTCCTGGTCACGAATGAAACGGGACGCATCTTCATCAACATCTTTAATTTCAGTCTGTTCGATCCGGTAGTTAATAGACTGCCTCAAGTCTGGTTGAAGCGAGTACGCCGCGCGAAGCACGCCGCCGAAGCGCAGTTCGTCGAACGAGCTTTCGTCGAGTTCGCGCTCGATCCGAAACAGGTCGAACCCGGCCGCCACGTCGCGGTCGAGGAAATATGGCTCGGTAAACGCCACGTCGAACTCGGTCGACCGGCCGGACGCGGTCACGCCGAAGCGCAGGTCCTGGCCGCGGCCGAGCAGATTGCGCTCGCGGACACCGATGTCGCCGATGATCGACTCAGCCGTCGAGAACCCGATACCGAAGGAGATCTCGCCGGTGGATTGCTCCTCGACCTCTACCTCCACGACCGTCCGGTCGGCGGCGCTGCCCTCGGTGTTGTTGACATCGACGGCGCTGAAGAAGCCCAGGTTGCGGATCCGCCGCTCGGACCGACGCAGCTTCGCGGTGTTGAAGGCGTCGCCCTCGACCAGGCTCATCTCGCGGCGGATCACCCGGTCCAGCGTGCGCACGTTGCCGATGATGTCGATGCGCTCGACGAAGACCTTGGACGCCTCGCCGATCTGGTAGGTGATCGCGATCCGCCGGTTCTCGGGATCGCGGTTGACGCGGGGACGGACGTCGACGAAGGCGTAGCCGAGCGTGCCGAGGTGATCGGTGATGGCATCGACCGTCTCATCCACCACGGTGGAATCGTACTCGTCGCCCACCTCGTTCTGCACGAACTGACTCAGGCTCTCGGGGTCGACGCGCGGCAGCGAGATCTCGAAATCGGTCTCGCCGAAGGTATAGACCTCGCCCTCCTCCACGGTGAAGGTCACGACGAAGGATTCCCGGTCCGGCGCCAACTCGGCCACCGCCGAGAGCACCCGGAAATCGGCGTAGCCGTTCTCAAGGTAGTACCGACGCAGCAGCTCGCGATCGAAACTCAGCCGATCCGGGTCGTACGTGTCGTTGGAGCTCAGGAACCGATAGAAGGCGTATTCCTTGGTCTCGATCACGCCGCGCAGTGTCGAGTCGCTGAAATCCCGGTTGCCGAGGAAGGTGATGGTCCGGACCGGCGTCAGCGCGCCCTCGTCGATCTCGAACACCAGGTCGACCCGGTTCTGGTCCTGGCGGATCACCTTGGGCTCGACGGCGACGGCGTAGCGCCCGGACCGCTGGTAGATCTCGATGATCCGCTGGACATCCTGCTGCACCCGGGTCCGAGTATAGACCAGGCGCGGACGAAGCTGGATCTCGCGGTCCAGCTCCTCGTCATCGATGCGCCGGTTCCCCTCGAACGCGATGCGGTTGATGATCGGGTTCTCGACCACGTTGATGACCAGTGCGTCGCCCTCGCGGCGCATGGCGACATCCGCGAACAGACCGGTGGCGAACAGCGCCTTGAGCGAGCGGTCCAGCCGGTCGGAATCGAACGTATCGCCCGGCTGCACCAGCAGGTAGGAGCGCACGGTGGCCGGGTCGATGCGCTGGGTGCCCTCGACGACGATGTCGGTGACCGTGCCGCCGAGCTGCGCCTCGGCCTCGCCGGAGGGGACCGCGACCATGACGAACAGCGCCAGCGTGACCGCCTGAAGCAACCGGATCAGTGAAGTCGGCAAAGTCGGTCCCCAGTGGTCAATTCGATGGTCGTCGAAGCGGCGGTCGGCCGGTTGCGTCCAGGCCTTGGTTCAATTCGGGGGTCCCCCCGGGCGCGCGACTATACCGTCGCGCCTCGGTCGGGGAAACCGACGAGTTTGGAAGCGGTTAACCGATCAGCGAGCCGAGGTAGCCAACGATGTCGAACCGCATCAGGTCGTTCCATGTAACGAACAGCATCAGCATGACCACCATGGTCAGCCCGGCGATCGACGCCCATTCCTGCGCCCGCTCGCCCAGCGGCCGGCCGCGGATCGCCTCGAGGGCATAGAACATCAGGTGGCCGCCATCCAGCACCGGCACCGGGAACAGGTTGATCAGGCCGAGATTGACCGACAGAACCGCGGTGAACCACAGCGTCATCACCAGCCCGCTCTGGGCGACGGTGCCGGACATCTCGGCGATCCGCAGCGGGCCGCCAAGCTCCTCGGTGCCGCGCACGCCGACGATCATCTCGCCGACCGCGTCCAGGGTCTGGGTGATGATCGACCCGGTCTCCTGGGTGGCGACCACGACGGCGTTCAGCGGATCGAGCTTCTCGATGGTCGTGCGGTTGGACTGGATGCCCAGCCGCCCGAAGGTGATCTCGTTGCCGAACCGGTCGGTCTCGGTCACCGCGTCCGGCGTGACCCCGAGTTCGATCGTGGCGCCGTCACGCTCCACCACCAGAAGGATCGGCTCGCCCGGCCGCTCGAAGACGATGCGGCTCAGGTCCGAGAACCGGGTGATCTCCCGGTCATCGGCCTGAACGATCCGGTCCTCAACCCGCAGGCCGGCCCGCTCGGCCGCCGACTCCTCCAGCACCGCGTCGATCACCGCCGGCGCGTAGGGCCGTCCCTCGATCATGTAGAGGCCGGCCAGCACCAGGATGGCGAAGAGGAAGTTGGCCAGCGGCCCGGCGGCGACGATCGCCGTGCGCGCCCCCAGGCTCTTGTGGTGGAACGACTCGCTCCGCTCCTGCTCGGAGAAGCCGCTGTCGTCGGCGGCCCCGGCACTGGCCGGATCGGCATCGCCGAACATCTTCACGTAGCCGCCGAGCGGGATGGCGCAGACCTTCCAGCGCGTGCCGGTCTTGGCGTTCCAGCCGAACAGTTCCGGGCCGAACCCGATCGCGAACACCTCGACCCGCACGCCGTTGCGCCGCGCGACGATGTAATGCCCCCACTCGTGCACGAAGACCAGGACGGTCAGGATCGCGAGAAACGGCAAGGCGTAGTCGGCGATGATGTCGAACATTCGAGCCCCGTATCCTCCAGTCGTTCCGCCCGCCCGAGCTTCGGAACTTAGTTCGCCGCCCTCACCTTCGCAATGGACGCGCCGCCATGCCCGCCTTCAGGGGCGGCGCCGCCGTGCGCGGCGATGACCGATTCCGCCACCCGCCGGCCCCGGGCGTCGGCGGCGAACACGCCGTCCAGGTCGGCGATGGGTTCGGTCGGGCAGCGTTGCATGGTCTCGGCGACGGTCTCGGCGATCCCGGTGAAGGCGATCCGCCCGGCCAGGAACGCGGACACCGCGACCTCGTTGGCGGCGTTCAGCACCGGGGCGGCGTCGCCCCCGGCCCGCAGCGCGGCGCGGGCGAGATCCAGCGCCGGGAATCGCACCGGATCCGGCGCGAAGAAGGTCAGCTGGCCCAGTGCCGCCAGATCCAGGCGCTCGACCGGGGTGTCCATGCGCGCCGGCCAGGCGAGGCAGTGGGCGATCGGCGTGCGCATGTCGGGTGAGCCGAGCTGCGCCAGCACCGAACCGTCGACATAGGCGACCATGCTGTGGATCACCGATTGCGGATGCACCAGGATGTCGATGCGCGCCTCCGGCATGGCGAACAGGTGATGCGCCTCGATCAGTTCCAGGCCCTTGTTCATCATCGTCGCGCTGTCGATCGAGATCTTCGGGCCCATCGACCAGTTGGGATGCGCGATCGCCTCCGCCGGCGTCTTGGCGGCCATCTCCTCGCGGGAGAGCGTGCGGAACGGCCCCCCGGACGCGGTCAGGACGATCTTGTCGATGCCGTCGCGCCGGTCGTCGTCGAACACCTGGTAGATGGCGTTGTGCTCGCTGTCGACCGGCAGGATCCGGCAACCGGCGCGCCGCGCCTCCTCGGTGAAGATCCGTCCGGCGCAGACCAGCGCCTCCTTGTTGGCGAGCGCGACGATGCCGCCACGACGCACCGCCTCCAGCGTCGGCGCGAGACCGGCGGAGCCGACGATCGACGCCATGGTCCAGTCGGCCGCCCGGCGCGCCGCCTCCAGCACCGCGTCGGCGCCGGCGGCCGCCTCGATCCCACTGCCAGCCAGCGCATCCCTGAGGACGGGCCAGGCGCCGTCATCGGCGACCGCCGCGAAGGCCGCGCCGACCGCCCGCGCCTGCTCGGCAAGCAATGCGGCATTCGATCCGCCGGCCAGCGCGGTCACCTCGAAACGCTCCGGCGCGCGGGCGATCAGGTCGATGGTGTTGGTGCCGACCGAGCCGGTCGATCCGAGAATGCTGACGCGCCGGCGCTCTTCCGTCCCTGTCACGTCCCACCTACCACTGCAACACGCTCCGTCCGCTGACCGCCATGGCGAGCGCGATCACCGGCAGAACCGTGACCTGGCCGTCCACCCGGTCAAGGATGCCACCATGTCCCGGGATCAGGGTACCGGAATCCTTGACCTTGAAGTGGCGTTTCACCGCGGATTCCAGTAGATCCCCCGCCTGGGCGATGACCGCGATGGCGACGGCGAGCGGCGCCAGGGCGACCAGACGCGCGCCTTCGTGAAACCCGGCGAACACCGCCGCGACCAGGATCGAGCCCGCCATGCCGCCGGCCAGCCCGGCCCAGGTCTTGGACGGGCTGACCTTGGGCATCAGTTTCGGGCCGCCAATCGTGCGGCCGGCGGCATAGGCCCCGATATCGGTCAGGACCACGCTGGCGATCACGTAGATCACCGTCTGCAGGCCGAAATCGATATGGCTGCGCATCCACACCAGCGCCAGCGCCGGAAACACCGTGCCGACCACCGCCACGCCCAGCCAGACCGGCCCCACGACCCGCAGCTGGCGCGCCAGGAGGACCGAGACCGGCACGGTGACGGCGGCGCAGAGCACGCCGGCATGCAGGTCGACCAGAACGGCGACGGCGAAGGAGACGACGAGGGCCAGGAGGATCACCGCACGGGCCCGGCCACGGTCGCTGGGCGCGGCGACCAGGGCTCCCCACTCCCAGGCCATCAGGGCGGCGATCGTCATGATCCCGACATCGAAGGCCGGGCCGCCCACGGCGATCAGGATTCCCGCCGACGGGACCAGCACGAGCGAGGAGAGAATCCGCCGCTTGAGGTCGCCGATTCGGGGCACCGCGCCGGGAGCGCCGCCGCCTCCGGTGTCCCCGCCTCCGGTGTTCCCCCCGGCACTCACGGGCGGCGCCCGCTACCCGGTCGCCCGGCCGTAGCGCCGGTCGCGGCGGGCGAACTCCGTCAGCGCGCTGACCAGGTCGTCGCGGCCGAAATCCGGCCACAGCACCTCGGTGAACACGAGCTCGGCGTAGGCGATCTGCCACAGCAGGAAGTTGGAGATCCGCTGCTCGCCGCTGGTGCGGATCAGCAGGTCCGGGTCGGGCAGGCCGTCGGTCTCGAGACGGGCGGCGACCGCGTCCTCGTCGATCTCGGCCGGTGTCATGCGCCCGGACGCGACCGCCTCGGCGATCCGGCGAACCGCGTTGGTGATCTCGTCGCGCGCCCCGTAGCTCAGCGCGATGTTGAGGCGCAGACCGGTGTTGCCGGCGGTCAGCTGCTCAGCGTTGTCGATCAGCGCGATGATGTCGGCCGACAGCCGGGCGCGGTCGCCCAGCATGCGGATCCGCACGTTGTTCTTGTGCAGCTCCGCCACCTCCCGGCGCAGGTAGTAGCGCAGGATGTTCATGAGCTCGGTCACCTCGTCCTGCGGCCGACTCCAGTTCTCCGAGGAGAAGCCGAACAGGGTGAGATGGGTCACGCCGAGCGCCGGCGCGCAGTCGACCACCCGGCGCACCGCCTTGACGCCTTCGCGGTGGCCGAAGGTCCGGGGCATGCCCCGGGCCCGCGCCCAGCGGCCGTTGCCGTCCATGATGATGGCGACGTGCAGGTCTTCGGCCGCCTCTCCGGCGCCGGTGGAGGGTGCCGCGTCCACCATCGTCAGACCTGCATGATGTCCTGTTCTTTGGCCTCCAGCGCCTCGTCGATCGCTTTGACGTGCGCGTCGGTGAGGTCCTGGATCTCCTGCTCGTAGAGATGGCGGTCGTCCTGGCTGAGGTCGCCGTCCTTCTCCAGCTTCTTGAGGTGATCCATGCCGTCGCGGCGCACGTTGCGCACCGCCACGCGGGCGCTCTCGGCGTACTTCGATGCGACCCGCGCGAGCTCCTTGCGGCGTTCCTCGGACAGGTCGGGCAGCGGGATGCGGATCAGCTGGCCGTCGGCCTGGGGGTTGAGCCCGAGATCGCTGTCGCGGATCGCCTTCTCCACCGCCTTGGCCATCGATCGGTCCCAGACCTGCACCGACAGCATCCGGGGCTCCGGAACGCTGACCGTGCCGAGCTGGTTGATCGGCATCTTCGCGCCGTAGGCATCCACGGTGATGGGGTCGAGCAGGCTGACCGAGGCGCGGCCGGTGCGCAGGCCGCCGAACTCGCTCTTCAAGGCGGTGACGGCACCGTCCATGCGGCGCTCAATGTCGTCAAGGTCGGGCTCCGCCATCGTCTATCACTCCATAATGATCGTATACCGGCCCTTGGCCCGGACCACGTCGGCGAACGCACCATTATTGTGGATGGAAAACACCAGGATCGGAATCTCGTTCTCACGCGCCAGGGAAATCGCCGACGCGTCCATCACCTTCAGGTCGCGGCTGAGCACATCCATGTAGGACAGCTTTTCATAGCGCTTGGCGTCCGGAACCTTCATCGGGTCGGCATCATAGACGCCGTCGACCTTGGTCGCCTTGAGCAGGGCGTCGCAGCCCATTTCCGACGCGCGAAGCGCTGCCGCCGTGTCGGTGGTGAAGAACGGGTTGCCGGTGCCGGCGGCGAAGATCACCACCCGGCCCTTCTCCATGTGCCGGATCGCGCGGCGGCGGATATAGGGCTCGCACACCGCCGCGATCGGCAGCGCCGACAGCACGCGGGTCGGGATGTCACGCCGCTCCAGGGCGCTCTGCATGGCCAGCGAGTTCATCACCGTGGCCAGCATGCCCATGTAGTCGCCGGTGGCCCGTTCCATGCCCGAGGCGGCCGCCGAGATCCCGCGGAAGATGTTGCCGCCGCCGATGACCAGGCACACCTCGGTGCCGGCGCGCGACACCGACTCGATCTCGCCGGCGACGCGGTCGACCATCTCCGGATCGATGCCGTAGGAGAGGCTCCCCATGAGAGCCTCCCCCGAGATTTTCAGAAGAACCCGCCGAAAGGCAGGGGCGTCGTGGCCTGCGGTATCGCCGCCGCGGTCCTCACCGTCGCCGTCCGCCATGCGTCTCTCCTTGCCGCTATGGCGGGTGGCTTAGCTCGCGAGCTGGGCCGCGACCTCGGCAGCGAAGTCGCTCTCCTCGCGCTCGATACCCTCGCCGAGCTGGAAGCGCGCGAAGGCGGCGAGCTTGACCGGCGCGCCGATCTCCTTGCCGGCGTTCTCCACCACCTTAGCCACCTTGGTCTCGCCGTCGACAACGAATGTCTGCTCCAGCAGGACGACCTCCTGGTAGAACTTGCGCAGCCGGCCCTCGACCATCTTGGCGATGATCTCTTCCGGCTTGCCGCTGTCACGGGCCTGCTCGACCAGCACCGAGCGCTCGCGCTCGATCGCGGCCGGATCCAGGTCGTCGGTCGACAGCGACTGCGGCGCGGTGGCGGCCACGTGCATGGCGATCTGCTTGCCGAGCTCGTTCAGCTTGCCGGCGTCGCCCGCCGACTCCAGCGCAACCAGCACGCCGATCTTGCCAAGGCCGGCCTTGGTGGCGTTGTGGACATACGGGACCACGACGCCCTCGGAAACCGACAGCACTTTCGCACGGCGCAGGGCCATGTTCTCGCCGATGGTGGCGATGTTGTGGGTCAGCTCCTCCTCGACCGTGCGACCGGTCTCCGGATAGGCCACGCCCTTCAGGGCGTCGATGTCTTCGCCATTGGCGAGCGCAAGCTTGGTCGCGGTCTCCACGAAACCCTGGAAGGTCTCGTTGCGGGCCACGAAGTCGGTCTCGGAGTTGACCTCCAGCACCGCGCCGGTCGTGCCCTCGACGGCAGCCCCGACCAAGCCCTCGGCCGCGACCCGGCCGGACTTCTTGGCCGCCGAGGCCAGGCCCTTGGTCCGCAGCCAGTCGATCGCCGCGTCCAGGTCGCCGTCGGTCTCGGTCAGCGCTTTCTTGCAATCCATCATGCCTGCGCCGGACTTCTCGCGCAGTTCCTTCACCAGAGCAGCCGTGACAGCCATGGTTCGATCCTCGTCGCTGGTATGGTTCCATGGCGGCGACCTCCCGGCCGCCGCCTCGACTATGCCGTTTCCGTAGTGCCGCCCGACCCCGGTGTCAGGGCCGCACGGACGCGCCCGTGATCAGGCGCTGGCCTGCTGTTCGGCAGCTTCGCCTTCCGCCGGAGCGGCGGCTTCCGCCGGAGCTTCGGCAGCGGCTTCCTCAGCCAGCGCCGGCTCGCCCGGAGCGGCTTCGTTCTCGCCCACATCGCGGCCCGATGCCATCGCCTCGGCCTGGATGCCGCCAATGACAGAGTCGCTCAGCAGTTCGGTGTACAGGGCGATGGCGCGCATGGCGTCGTCATTGCCGGGAATCGGGAAGCTGACGCCGTCCGGGTCGCAGTTGCTGTCCAGGATCGCCACGACCGGGATGCCCAGCGTGTTCGCCTCCTGAATAGCCAGCGACTCCTTGTTGGTGTCGATGACGACCATGATGTCCGGCAGGCCGCCCATCTCCTTGATGCCGCCCAGCGCCCGCTCCAGCTTGTCGCGCTCGCGGGTCAGGCCGAGGGCCTCCTTCTTGGTCAGGCCACCGAGGCCGCCGTCGAGGCGCTCCTCGAGGTCGCGCAGGCGCTTGATCGAATTGGAGATGGTCTTCCAGTTGGTCAGCATGCCGCCGAGCCAACGGTGGTTGACGTAGTACTGGCCGGACTTCTTCGCCGCCTCGGCGATCATGTCGGCCGCCTGGCGCTTGGTGCCGACGAACAGCACACGGCCGCCATTGGCGACCACGTCACGCACGGCCTCGAGGGCGCGGTGCAGCAACGGCACGGTCTGGCGCAGGTCCAGGATATGGACGTTGTTGCGCACGCCGAAGATGTACGGCTCCATCTTCGGGTTCCAGCGGCGGGTATGGTGGCCAAAGTGAACGCCGGCCTCGAGCAGCTGGCGCATCGTAAAGTTGGGGACGGTCATGTCTTTCCTCGGGTTTTCCGGTTCGACCTCCACGAGCGATCGCCGAGGCGGGGCCTCGACACCGGAGCGATCCGTCCGATTCGGCCGGAACCGGGATCGGGGGAACGCGTGCTCGTGTGCGGATTTAAGCGGGCGCCTATCTACAGCGTGCGGGCCGCTTTGGCAAGGACGCAAAGCCGCGGTCGCCTCGGCACTGCTGGCGGCACTCGGGCTCGCCCTCCACCTTCCCTCGGCGGCCGCGGAGCCGCTCGGCGACCGGATCGCCGAATATCTCTGCTATCCGCCGAGCGCCGAACGCCTGTCGCTGACCGAGGCCGAGGTGGACCGCCTGCTCTCTCCTCCGCCCTTGACCGGAGACTACCGCGACATCCAGGGCAGCGACGCCCGCGCCTGGTTCGAGGTCACGGACGACGGTGGCGCCCGGTGCCGGACGCCGGCGACGACGACGCTCACCCTGTTTTTCTGCGCCGCCGTGACCCTCGACGGCGACCAACTTGTGCGGAAAAGAGTGCGTTTGTGTGAATTGCCATAGAACTTTTTACCCAAATGTCTATCATTCGACTTGTTTGTCAGGTGGTTATCGATGCCGGTTACCGAGATATCGCGGACGTTGCGGGCCGACCGGATGCTCTCCCCGATCATCCGCGGCGCGTTTGAGTACTGGCAGGGCAAATGCCGTGACGGTCGACTGCCGGCCCGCGCCGACATCGATCCGATCGAGATCCCGCGCATTCTCCCACATGTCTCGCTGGTCGAGCGGGAGCGCGGCAGCGGCCGCATGCGCTACCGCCTGCTCGGCTCGGCCCTTGTCGAGTCGATCGGCTGGGACGCGACCGGGCACTATCTGGACGCGGTGTATCCGGGGTTCGACGGCAGCGCCAGTCGGCAGTACCGCCAGCAGGTGTTCGACATGGGCAAGCCGAGCCACCGGCTCGGCCGTCCGTCCCTGCGCTTCGCCAAGGACTTCGTCGATGTCGAGCGGCTCTACCTGCCGCTGGCCGAGGACGGCCACCGGGTCGACATGGTCATGGGGGTGATCGCTTTCCGTTTCGACGCGCTTCAGGAGTGAGCGCGGCTCAGGCCGGCGGCGACCAGGTCGTCTCCGGATCGAGCGGATAGACCGGGCGTGGCAGGCCCTTCCAGTCGAAATTCGCCAGGTTCGGCGAGGTCAGCCCCGGCACGTCGACCTCCAGGATCCGCTCCGGCGGGAACAGATGCTCGAAGCCGGCGCGGAAATGGCCACGGGATTTCACCACGATCGAGCGCGCGCCGACCACGTCGAGGCCAAGCTCCTCGATGAAGTCGGTCGAGAGGCATTGCTGGCGCTTGGTGATGGCGATCAGGGTGATGCCGTCCAGCGCCAGGATCGCGGTGTCGCCGAGGCTGACATTCTTGCCGGCGGCCATGCCGTGGCGGCCGACGAAGTCGCCGTCATGCAGGCGCACGACGGTCGCGTCCCATTCCAGCGGTTCGGAATAGCGGGCGGTCTCCTCGGTGTTGAGGCGGGCGCGGAAGCGGCCGTGCTCCCCCGCCGCCCGGGCCTGCTGCACCAGGGCCGGATCGTAGAACACGGCGAAGACGGCGCCGTGCACGCCCGCCTCCAGGAAGGCCCTGAGGATGTAGGTCGTGTTGCCGCGCCCGCCGCCGCCGGGGTTGTCGGCTGGGTCGGCGAACAGCAGCGACGGCCGCACCGCGTCGGCGCCGATCGCCTTGGCCCGGGCCACCGCGTCGTCGAGCGGCGTCATGTTGGTGCGATAGCGTTCATGGTCGGCCCAGCCGGCCGCCGCCAGGTCGACCGCCAGCGCCTCGGCCTTGGCCGGGTCGTCGCGGGTGGTGACGATGACGGTCATGCCGTTCTTCGGCGTGTCGGCGAACGCGAAGCCGGAGAGCACGGTGACATTCATCACATCCGCGTCGATCTTGGTCTGGCCGAGGCGGATCAGGTCGCCATAGGGATGGCCCGGCGCGGTCAGCTGGGTGACCGACGGCGCGACCAGCGGCAGGCGCACCCGATGCTTGGTCGCGCGCACGCCGGTCGTCATCAGTTCGTCCAGGAGTTCAGCCGCCTCCTGGCCGCGCTCGTAGATGTCGACATGCGGGTTCTCGCGGTAGCCCACCATGATGTCGACGCTCTCCATCATCACGTCGGAGACGTTGGCGTGCAGGTCCAGGGTGGCGACGACCGGCACGCCGGCGCCGACGCAGCGCCGAACCAGCGCGAAGACCTCGCCGTCCGGATCGTGGGTGTGGGTCGCGGTCGCCCCGCCATGCTCGGCAATGTAGGCGCCGTCGACCGGTCCCGCCGCGCCGAAGCCCGCCTCGAGCTCGGCCAGCAGCTCGGTGAAGAACCCCTCCTCCACCGGACCGGCCGGCTGCGACGAGGCGTGGGCGATCGGCACCGGCTCCCAACCGTCGAGGCCATATCTCGCGTCCATGACGGCGTAGAAGCCGCGAATGCCGTTGTAGAGCGGCGACGGCTCGGCCCGCGCGAGCTCGGTGATCTCGGCGCCGCGGTAATAGCCGCGCTGCTCGAAATCCCAGCGCTTGCACGGCGGGGCGAAGGCGTTGCTCTCCAGCGCGAACCCGAGGATGGCGATGCGTTTCATGGGCGTGTCCTTGGCCTGGGCTGACGGATGCCCGCGCGCCGTGTATGCAGGGCGCGCGAACGCGGCAGGAGGGATCGGCGTGACTGACATCATTCACCGAAACGCTGTCAGGGCAATCCTCCTAACGCCTGAGCACGAAGTCCTGCTGATGCGCATCCGCTTCACCGACCGCCCCGCGTTCTGGATCACGCCGGGCGGCGGCATCGAGAGCGGCGAGGAGCCGGCGGCGGCGCTGGGCCGCGAACTCGACGAGGAGGTCGGCCTGACCGAATTCGACCTCGGCCCCCTGCTGTGGAAGCGCCAGCACACCTTCAGCGTCTACGAGAAGCGCTACTGCCAGGTGGAGGATTACTACGCCGTCCACGTGCCCCGCTTCGACCCGGTGATCCGCGATCTGGACGAGGCAAGCGTGCTCGACGAGTTCCGCTGGTGGCCAATCGACCGTCTGTTCGCGATGGACGAGCCGGTGGCGCCGGCGACCCTCGCCACCATCGTCGACGGCTATCTAAGGAACGGGCCGCCGAGGGAGCCGCTGGTCCGCGAAATCACCGTCGGCTGAGCGCCTCGCGGCGCCGCGTGGTGGGTCGAGCGCTTTCGTCCGCAAATCCTGCGAGATCGTACAGTTTACTGGACGCCGGCGCCGACGGGTGTCACTTGGAAACCATGCTCGATACGCTCAGTGACATTCTGGAACGCCTGTCGCTCAAGGGGACGCTGTACTTCCGGACCGCCTTCACCAGCCCCTGGGGTGTGGCGGTCCCGGCGTTCGAGAACGTCGCGCGGTTTCATTTCGCGCATCGCGGCGGCTGCCGGGTGCGGGTGCATCCCTCCGGCCGCATCGTTGACCTGGCGCAAGGCGATCTTGTCATCGTGCCGCACGGATCGGCCCACGACCTGCTCGATGCCCGCGGCGACGAGACCGCGGCGCTGCCGCTGGACCGGGTGCTCGAGCAGTCGGGATACTCGGGCGACGGCGTCCTGGTCTTCGGCGGTGACCAGGAGGAGCGGGAAACCCAGCTGATCTGCGGCCACTTCTCCTTCGCGCCACGGTCACGGCACCTGATCTTCGACCGACTGCCGGACGCCATTCACCTGCGGAACTACGGCGAGACCGCCGGCCGGTGGATGGAGGCCTCGCTGCGGCTGATCGGCGACGAGGCCGGCCGCGCGCGGTTGGGCGGCGACCTGATCGCGCTCCGGATGTCGGAGGTGATCTTCGCCCAGGCACTGCGCAGCTTCATCGAACAGGATGGCGAACGGCATGTCGGTCTGGCCGGGTTCGCCGACCCGAATCTTGCCCGCGCCCTCGCCGCGTTCCACAGGGCGCCGGACAAGGACTGGACCGTCGAAACCCTGGCCCGCGAGGCCGGCCTGTCGCGGACCGGCTTCGCCATCCAATTCGCCGCCAAGCTGGGCCTGACGCCCATGCAGTACCTCACCGGCTGGCGCATGCAGATCGCCTGCCGGGAGCTCACGGGCCCGCGGACGAGCATCGCCGAGATCGCCGCCCGTGTCGGCTACGCCTCGGAATCCGCGTTCAGCCGCGTGTTCAAGAAGGAGATCGGCGTGACACCGGCGGCGTACCGCGCCTCGGCCTGACACGGCCGACGCCGGGACTGACCGGTAGGGCGGCGCCTTTCGGCCCGCAATTTCGCCGTTGCTATGCAGGTTCGCCTGAATTCTGAACGATCTGCACAAACGCCTGAACGCCCTGGAATTCACGGAAGCCGGCATTTCTCCCATCTTCGCAGTCACCGACGGGCGGCGTTCGCCTGTCCTGCCACTCGAAACGGAGAACCGTCATGCAGTTGCGCTTCGTGACAAAATCCATCCACGCCTATCTCGACTATCCGGTGGCGGTCGCGCTGATCGCGTCGCCTTTCCTCATCGGGCTCGGCCAGTCATCGCCGTTGGCCCTATGGCTGTCGGTCGCCACGGGAATCGCCGCCTTCTTCCTGACGGTGCTGACCGACCATCATCTCGGGCTGATCCGGGTGGTGCCGTACGGCCTGCATCTCGCGGTCGATGGCCTCGTCGGCGTCGCGTTCCTCGCAGCACCGTTCCTGCTCGGATTTCACGGGATCGACGCGATCTACTACTGGGCCAACGGACTGGCCGTCGCGACCGTGGTGTCCCTGCACAGCCCGGAGCCTGAAGTCGCCGTGAGTGCCTGACCGGAAATCGCTCAATCGTTCAGATCTCCGAACAATCCGTTCAACCAGGCCTCAGGAATATTGCCTGAACGCCGGCATATCGCCAGCTGAACACGGCAACTGCCACTGGCGACTGCACCCGACCCACCGCAAGACCCACCCCCTTCATCAGGAGAGCAGACCATGCTTCGCACACTGACCATCGCCGCCCTCATGCTGCTCGGCGTCTCGGCCACCGCGCCGGCCACCTTCGCCGCCGACGAGTACAACGTGTCCGTCGGCATCACCGCCGCCGGTTCGCCCTTGGGCCTGCACGGCGTCGACCCCGTCGCCTTCCTGAAGAGCGGCGATCCGATCGAGGGCGATGCCGCCCACACCCTGGTTCACGACGGCGTCGCCTACTACTTCGCGACGGCGGAGAACCTGCGTGCTTTCGAGGCCGACCCGGCGGCCTACATGCCGCAGAACGGCGGCTTCTGCACATACGGCGTGTCCGTCGGCAAGAAGTTCGACGGCGACCCGGCCTACTCCGCGATCATCGACAACAAGCTGTACGTGTTCCTCAACGCGGAGATCTTCGCGGCGTTCAACGAGGACCGGGCCGGCACGATCAGCAAGGCCGCCGACAACTGGAAGAAGATCCGCAGCGTCGCGGTCGGCGATCTCTGATCCGACCGATCCGACCGAACGGCCGAACCGCCGGGGGCAACCTCGGCGGTTCGTGCCGTTCCTGGATCTGAACCCAATTATGTTCAGACGCGATCGCTCGCGACCGCGCGTTGGCATGTGAATGGGCACTAAACTACTGGTTCAGAGAGCGATTCACGTCGTGGATGGGATGCGAAGCGCGTCCATCCAAGACGATCGCACTCTAGAGATCCCGCACGTGGTCGATGCCCGGCAGCGCCTTCACGGCGCCGCGAAGCTTGCTCGACACCGCGTAGGCGGCCGGCAGGTTGACCGGCACATGGCCCTGCGGCGTGGCCACCATGATGCGGATCCGCCCCCGCCCCTTGCCCTCGTTCTGAATCAGGTTCTTCAGGGTCTCCAGCGGCGCCGAGTCGTGGACGAAGATCTCGAGACCGGCGGCAGTGCGCTCCACCGCCTTGTCCAGCGGCTC
>JGI12316J15310_10000041_pt129 | contig 55092 bp, 46 predicted proteins | sample MarCyaLeptolynsp_FD_15310 | JGI IMG/M metagenome (IMG submission 15310) | reverse complement strand
CCGACGTCGACGAAGCCCTGCCTGCCTTCGACGCCAACCCGATCGATGTCGTCGTGACCGACTTGCTGATGCCGGGCGGTACCGGCCTCGACGTGCTCAAGCGCATCGAGGCCCGCGACCCACAGGTGCCGGTCATCATCATCACCGCGGACCACAGCGTGCAGGCGGCGGCCCAGGCCGTCCGCGAGCATGCGTTCGACTACCTCACCAAGCCGGTCAAGCGTCAGAGGCTCGCCGACACCGTGGCCCGAGCGCTCGCCTCGCGCCGCGAGACGCAGATCCAGCAGCACGAGCAAGAGCGGCTGCGAGAGGAACACCGCCAGCTCGAGATTCGCCACCAGCGGACCGCGATGCTGCTCTCGGTGCTCTACAACCGCGCGGTCGAGGGCATCATCGTGCTCGACGCCGGCGGCCGCCTGGTGGACGCCAGCGACAGCTTCGTTGCGCTGGTGGGCAAGCCGCTCTACGAGCTGCTCGACGTCGACATCAGCGAGCTGTTCGAGCCGCACCCGACCGAGGGCAACGTGCAGGACCGCGTGGTCACACTCGTGCGCCAGCCGCTGTCCCAGGGCCACTGGCGGGGCGAGGTCACCGTGCGCGCCGCTCGTGGCCGACACCTGCCGGCGCGCATGAGCCTTTCGGTGTGCGAAACGCCGGGCAGCGACGACGACGAGACGCAGACCCGCTACGTGATCGCGCTGCTGTATCACGAGTCGGCCCACGAGGAGCTGTCGCGACGCCTCCAGCAGGCGGACCGCCTCGCGACCATGGGCCTGCTCGGTGGTTCGGCCGCGCACGAGATCAAAAACGAGCTCGGGCCGCTGCTCGGTTACCTGTCGATGATCGAGAAGGGCGGCGCCGATCCGGTCGAGACCGGGATGATCGGGATCATGCGCGACAGCGTGCGTCGGGTGCACGAGCACGTGGAGCAGATCCTCGCGCCCCTGCGACCGCGGGTGCGAACACGCGGCGCCGTGGTGCTGCACGACTCGGTCGACGCGATCCTGGTGCTGCTCAAGCGCGCGGGTCGACTGCGCCGGATCACGCTCGAGCGCGAAGAGGATGAAGACGTGGTGGTGCACGCCGACAAGGACGAAGTGCACCAGATCGCGCTCAACCTGATCACGAACGCCATCGACGCGCTGGGCGATGGAGGCGGCGGCGACAAGGGCCGGATTCGGATCTCGCTGCTCAATCGCGGAGGCTTTGGCGTGCTGCAGGTTGCCGACACCGGCTCGGGCATCGCCGAGGAGCTGCGCAGCCGCGTGTTCGAGCCCTTCTTCACGACGAAGGGCTCCGCCGGTACCGGCCTGGGCCTACCGGTCGTGCACGACATCGTCCGCCTGCTCAAAGGCAAGGTCACGCTCGACTGCCCCGAAGAGGGCGGCACCGTCGTGACCGTGAGCCTGCCGGCCTACAAGCCCTGAGCCGGATCAGGCGCTCAAACGCACGAGCATCTCCTCGGCCTCACGGCGCGTGTGCGCATCGACGGGAAGTCGAAGCACACGACGAACTGCATCGACCGCCGCATCGCGAGCTCCGATCTGTTCCTCGGCCTCGGCGACGTTCCACCAGTAGTGCGGGTTTTGGGGCTCTAGCTGCGCTGCCTCGACGTAGCAAGCCCGTGCGCCCGACAGGTCGCGCATCAGATGGAGGACGGCCCCTCGCTGACCCAGCAGCGCGGCCCGAAGCGCAACGCTCGCCTGCGGAAGGTGCTGATCGATGGTCTGAAGGGCTTCGGGGTACGCGCGACGCAAGAAGTGAGCCCCGACCGCGTTGATGACCGTCGACTCCGCTGCCGTCAGCGCGCTCATGTGGGTGGTCTCTTCCCCGGTCGCGAGCGCCTCCGCACGGCTGACCAGTGCCTCGACCGCGCCCAGGTTGTCGGCCGCGGCAAGCTCGGACATGAACTGCTCGAGCGGCGACGAGATCGCGCTTGGTACCTCACCCCCCTGCTGTCGCACCCCATCGAGCGCCTGACGGACCGACTGGGTGAGCGGCTCCGGCTGCAGGTTCATTTCGCGCAAGAGCTGTTCGAGAAACACGACGACGGCGTGCGCGGTGGTCGCGTCCTCGGCCGAATAGCGATCGCTGATCGGCACCCAGAACGCACGACCGAGCTCTTGGAGGGCTCCCAGGGGATCTCCGCCAGCGTGAAGGGTACGCGCCTGCGCGAGTCGCTGCGCCGCTGCTGCACGCGTGGAGCGTTGGACCCACAGCCCCAGGCCGACGAGAAGACCAAGTCCTGCCACCACGATTGCTGCGATCGTCACCCTTCACGAGTACCCAAACCCCACCGCCCGGCGGCTTACATCGACCTTACTTCTCGATTATCTCCCGGTGATCGCATCGGCGGACGGGCGTTCGTGCGTACGATCTTCCGAGTTGACGGAGCAGACCCACGACGGTGCGACAACGCGCACTGCGACCCACGGGGGTGCCGATGGCCGCGTGCAGCACGTCCCGGGCACGGCCATCGGGCGCTACACGCTCGGGCGTGAGCTCGGGCGCGGCGGGATGGGAAGCGTGCACGAGGCTTGGGATCCGAAGCTGTCGCGCACGGTCGCGCTCAAGCTGATCTCGAGCAACAAGCGGTTGGATGGCCGCGCGCGTGCGGGATTTGTACGAGAGGCTCGTGCGCTGGCCAGCTTCAGTCATCCGCACGTCGTGCCCATCTACGACTTCGGGAGCCACGACGACGAGCTGTTCATCGCGATGCAGTGCGTGGAGGGGCAGTCGCTCGCCGCCTACGCTCGCGAGCATCGCGATCCGACGGCGCTGATCGGCCTGCTGCGGCAAGCGGGTGAGGGACTCGCAGCAGCCCATCGCGCCGGCCTCGTCCATCGCGACTTCAAACCCGCCAATGTGCTCGTCGATCGCAGCGGACGCGCCTTCGTCTGCGACTTCGGGCTGGCCGCACTCCGCGAAACCAGCGAAACCGAGACCTCCGGCGACTCCAATGCGCGTACGAGCTCGGCCTCGGCCCACGAGATCGCCGGGACCCTCGCCTACATGCCGCCCGAACAGCACGAGAGCCCCAACGTCGATGCAAGCGCCGATCAGTACGCGTTCTGTGTCTCGGCGTGGGAGGTGCTGACCGGACAGCGGCCGTTTCGTGGCCCCGACACCATCGCGCTCATCACCGCCAAGCTGACGGGCCCCGAGCGATCCAGACTCCTTCCGCGAAGGATCGAGCGCGTGCTCGCTCGCGGCCTGGCCCGCAACCCGAGTGCCCGGTGGCGTGACATGGATGCATTGCTCGAGGCCCTGGAGGCCCGCCCCCGCTGGACGCGCGCTGCGGCGATGGCAGTCGTGCTGGGCTTGGGCGGTACCGGGCTGGCGGCGATGGAACGCGCAGCGCCCTGCCCACTCGGCACGGTCGAGGTGCCGGCTCGGGTCGGCCCCAACGCGCCCGAAGTCGAACGCAAGCTCCGTGGCTCGCTCACTCGCTACGCCGAAGCGGACGCGGAGCGCGTGGCCACCGTCTGTCATGCCTGGCAAGCGAGCCACTCCGCAGCCGAGGCGGCGCGGGCGTGTGTGGAACGCGAGCACGAGCAGTTCGAAGTGCTCGTCTCGATCCTGGCCTCTGGGTCGGAGCCCCGGATCTCGAGCGCGGTTCCGGTCGCCCGCGACCTCGCCCAGTCGCTGCACTGCTCGCCCGAAGCGGTCGCCAATCGCAGCGAGGCGGGAACCATTGTCGACCTGATCCAGCAGGGCCGCACCGCTCTGCTCGCCGATCGCCTGGACGAGGCCGAGTCGTTCGCGATGCGAGCCCGCCGACGTTCCGAGCGAATCGAGAGCTCAGGCTTGGCTGCGACGGCCGATATGCTGTTGCTGGCGGTCGCCGACCAGCGCGGCATCGGCCCCCAGGAGCGCGCCGATCTGATGTGGAAGATCGCGGAGGGGGCCCACTTCGCGACCGACTCCGAGTTCGCGGTACGTGGCCAGCTCGTGACGCTGATCTGGGCAGCCTGCCAGGACCCGCAACGAGCCGAAGCGCTGGCGGAACGGACATGGGGCGCGATCGACCGAGCGGGTCGAGCCCCGTCGCATCTCTTGTTGTGGCTCGCTGGTCGTACCCGCCTCGCCGTGTGCTCGGGCGACCCGGTGCTCGCGGCGACGCTCGGCGAGACCGCCCGCGCGATCGCTCCGCACGTCGACGATCAGGAGGCACGATCCGTTGCCCTCGGCGAGCTGTCGATGGTGTACGGAAACCTGGACGCGACCAAGGCCGACCCGGTGCTCGACGAGTACCTGGCGGCGAGCATCGCGGCCTACGGTGACGGGAGCTACAAGACCGCCCAGGCAAAGCTGCTGACGGCCGAGATCCGCAGCTCCATCGGTCACGTCCCCGCGCTCGAGATGGCCCGCAGCGCCCTGTCGGCGATCGGCGTGGATACGCCACCCGACTCGCCCGGCTGGGCGGACGCGGTGCAGCGCGTCGCTCGGGTCGAGTTCTTCCTCGGGGAGGGCGATGCGGCCGTCCAGCGCCTCGAAGCGTTGCTGCAAACCGCGGGGCCTTCGCTGCCGCCCCCGAGCCTCGCGGCGCTGCAGAAGGCCCTGGTCACGATCCTCAGCGCGCTCGATCGCAATCCCGAGCGTCGGGCGGAGCTGCTCGACGCGATGCTTCCGGCGCTGGTCGGCGCCTACGGCGATGGATCGGAGCCGGTGCTCGAGGCTCGATATCAGCGCGCGGATACGCTGCTGGCCCTGGGTCGGCTCGAACAGGCGCTGGCCGCCACGGTGCAGCTGCGGGCCGATGCCGAGCAGCTGTACGGCACCCGTCCGAGCTCCGCCCGGTACCTCGCCCTGCTCGGACGCGCCCAGGTCGAGCTCGGGCAGCATCACGCAGCGGAAGAGACCCTCGCCGAAGCGTGGGCTCGACATGGCCAGCCCAATCCGCCCAATCGGCGCGCGGTCTACTTCGCGCTGCTGCGGGCGCGTGCCGCCGCCTCGAGGTCGACCGCACGAGCCGAACGCTGGCTCGCGACCGCGGAGCGCTACGCCGACCCAGGTGGCGCACAAGAGAAGACGATCGAGCGGGTGCGGGCTCAGGTCGAGGCGTCCGCCCAGCGGATCGTGCAAGACGGATCGAATCGGTAGCCAGCGTCGTCGCGCGCGAGCACGTCCTGCAGGCCGGCCTGGCGCAGACGCGTGAGCGCCACGTACACCCGGTTGGTGCGCGCCCGGCCACTGGTGCGATCGCCGGGCCAACCAGCGGCGAACAGTGCCTCGACCCCGAGGGCTTCGCCGGGACGGTTGAGCGCCGCGTCGCACAGCGCCACAACCAAGCGCTGCAGCAGCTTGCGCCCCCCAAAGTCCACGCGTGCGCCGTCACCGACCACACACCACGTGCCGTCGCGTGCGATGGAGACGGTGGGTCCCGCCCCTGCCGGGACCCGTGCGGGATCGTGATGCGTGTCGAGCCCCGCGAAGACGCCGATGTGCTGGTCTGCGCTCTCGATCGCGGCGCGCTCGACGATCGCTTCGAGCGTCCGGGCGTGGAGCGCCTGTGGCATCCGCAGCAGCCGCTCGATCAACTCCGCGGTCGGGCGCGCGTCGGGCCCGGCGAAACGAACGCATAGGTCCCAGGCGATCGCGGCCACGTCGACGCGGCGCGACGCGAGCGGTGAGACGGCCAGGGTCCACGGCACCACCGCCTCGCGAAACGCTGCCGGAAGGTTGGCGAGGGTGCCGGGGCTCTGGTGCGCGACGACGATCTTGCGAGCCCCACCCCGCTCCGCGATCGGCTCCAGCGCGTCGGCGGGCCAACGATCGATCTGGGTGACGATGATCGACCCCTGCTGCGGCCACGCGCGGGGTGGCTCCCGCAGAATGTGCACCGGGCCCGGCTCGGCGATCGCCTGCGCCAATGCACGGCAGCCGCTGCCCTCCGGTCCCCACACCAGGACGGGGGTGGTTCGCGACGCCAACACCGACGCCACACGCGTCAGTCGTTGCCAAGTTCCAGAAAGGCCGGCAAAGCCGGGGAGCGAATCGACGTGCTCGCCTTGCGGAGGGTTGTCGTCCACCAGCAGCAAGATCCGTCCCAGCCGCACGACGTCGCCGCGGCGCACCATGGTCCTGCTGATCGTGGTGCCGTTGACGAGCGTGCCGTTGTGGCTCCCGGAGTCGACGACCTCGACCTCCCCCCGGGACGACACCTGCACCGTCGCGTGATCGCGCGAGACCGAGCTGTCCGCCAGGACACCCGTGCCGAGGTCCGTAGACTTGCGACCCAGGCGCAGGGCCAGACCCGGAAGCAGACGCACCGTGGCCCCGAGCATCTGCGCCTCCGGATGGCAGACCACGGTCAGCCCCGTCGCGTCGCCGTCCTTGCCGTGCGCAACGGTTTCCGTCGCGAGGACACTGTCGGCATCGTCGGCGGCCACCCTCGCGAGACTCTACGTCAGTTGGGCAGCGAGAGTTAATCGAACGGTAAGGGGCACGTAGGAGGGCCCCACACAGACTCGTTACATGCCTCACCGAATCTTCTCCCGCCGCTGCTTGGTCACCGCGCTACTCGCCTTTGCGTGCGACGTCGGCAACGACACCGATGAGGGCGACGACGTCGCCGCCGCCACCGACACGGATGCCGGCTCTGAAGGCGACGACGATGATGCTGGTCCCGACGCCGACACGAGCGCCGACTCCGACGAACCTGGCGACGACACCGGCGGGGACGATGACGACGACGATGACGACGACGATGACGACGACGCAACCGGTGGTGATGACGACGACGATGACGACGACGATGACGATGACGACGACACGGGAGAGCCCGACGGTCCGCCGCGAGTTGCCACCATGTCCGTCTACCTCGAGCACGCCACCGAGCGCGCCGCCGCGGTCGACGCCGCCGCCGAGCTGGTCCAGATCAACGGGTTCGGTCTGCGCGACGATGGGACCATCGACCTCGAAGGCGATACCGGCTTCGTGCGCCGTTGGGTATTCGGCTACCGACGCCCGGACGGCAGCTACTTCCGCCTCGACTACATGCCGGAGAACGGCCTGACCGAGGACTGGCCGCTACTCGAGGATCCGACCGGGTCCATCGTGTCCGAGCTGCCCATCCCCACGCCGGAAACCCTGCTCGACTCGAACATCATCGCCAACGCCTTCCAGGCCGACTGCGGCGCCGCGCTGGCAGATGTCGAGACCGATTCGCTCACGATCGTCTACAACGGCGAGCAGGAGGTCGTGACCTACGCCGTCGCCACCATGAACTGGAGCTTCCTCGCGATCAACGAAGCCGGCGCCATCGAGCCCCTGGTCCCAGGCGGCATGACCTGCTTGTAGTTCCGAAACGGCCGGGCCGGTGCTAGCGTCGCCGGCTCATGGCCGCGACCTTCGGCATCGTGCTCAACGAGACCAACGCGATTCGGGCCAAGCCCAATCCCGCGGTGGGGCTCGTGCTGCTCGAGCGCACCTTCTACGATCCACCGCGTCGCGCTGCGATGGTGCGCTGGGTCGAGCGGGTGCAGCGGAGCTTTCCCAACGCCGAGCTGGTGCCGTACGCCTGGCACCTGATCACGCACGGTCCAAGCGACGGTGCGCTCAGCCACGCAACCCGCACGCTTGCCGGGGAGCCGCACAAGTTCGGCGGCCTCCAGGACTCGGACGAGACACGTCGCGCGTGGGAGGTGACCCAGATCTGTCGCGACGTCTGCAAGGCCGAGCGAGTCGCGATTCGGACCCCCCCTTCGCTGACCCCGGGCGGCCTTGGTCGGCGCCGGCTCGAAGCCTTTGCCGAGGCGCGCAAGGCCGAGGGCATCCGCCTGATCTGGGAAGCATCGGGTCTCTGGGAGGCGCCACAGGCACTCGCCCTTGGCCGGCAAGTCGGCGCAGACGTCGTGCTGCCCGCATTCGAAGGCGGACGCCCGATCTACGAATCCGACGGTGCCCTGGGCCTCGTCGGGCCAGGTGCGTGGCTGACCGTTGCCCCGGTGGGTTCGCGGCAGGTCCTGCAGGGCCATCAGGTCGATGCCTTGCTCGACCACCTGACCGTGTATCCCAACAGCACGCTGTTGTTCGCTGGACGTCGGGCGATCGCCGCGCTTCGGGCTCTGACCGAAGCCCTCTGAGCCGCCGGATTGGGCGCTTAAACGACCAACGCCGCCGAGGGCCAGGCCCACGGCGGCGTTTCGTCGCTTACGAAAGCGCGAATCAGTTCGGTCGAGGAACTGATTACTTCTTCGCGCGCCGCTGAGCGGTCTTCTTCTTGGCCGTCTTCTTCTTGGCGGCCTTCTTCTTGGTGGTCTTCTTCTTGGCAGCCTTCTTCTTGGTGGCCTTTTTCTTGGTGGCCTTTTTCTTGGCTGTCTTCTTCTTGGCGGCCTTCTTCTTGGTCGCCTTCTTCTTGGCCGTCTTCTTCTTGGCGGCCTTCTTCTTGGTGGTCTTCTTCTTAGCCGCCTTCTTCTTGGTGGTTTTCTTCTTGGCGGCTTTTTTCTTGGTGGTCTTGCGGCGCTTCTTGGCGGTTTTCTTCGCCTGGCCAGTCTTAGTCGTTGCCATCGTCGGACCCTCCTTCAAAGGGAAAAACGCGACTCGGAAACTACGGTCGTGAACTGCGCATGTCAACAATAATTAAGCATCATTGGCACGCAATTACGCGAAGGTGAGTGATCAAGTTAGCAAGTTGAGTGATCATGATGCCTAGTTATCCCCCACTGATACCTTACATAGGCTCACACTCTGTTTAGCCCGTGATTCTGGGGGTTTGGCACCATTTCAGGAGCAGGTGCGCAGTATCGGAAACGGTCGGTTTCGCACACGCTGTGAGGCAGTCCGCGGGCATGCCGCAGCGCTTTGGACGCGGGCGCGTTTTTTTTGGGCCGTTGTGCGTTTTCGCCCGACTTTGGTGTGTGTTCCCCGCAAGCCGCTCTGTCCGCGCATTTCCCGCAACGGGTGTTCTGACACGGGTGGGGGTGCGATAAACCCCGAGCTTTGGCAACGCTCGATATCCGTTGGAGCAGTGATGAGCCTGCAGCGTCGGCTGGTCAGTTCCTGGCCGTCCCCTTCGGTGCAGACCAGGACCCCGAGACGCTCGCGGAGCGCTTCGGCGAAGCCATCCGTGATGCGGTCGCGAGCGCACCGTTCGCGGGCAAGCCGGGCGAGACGTTCAAGTTCACCCGCATCGTTGGGGGCGCGCTGCAGCACGTCGCGTTGTTCGGCATCGGTGGCGGCATCGAAGACGCCCCGGCGATCCGTCAGCTCGCCCACGACGCGATGCGTGAGGGCTCGACGGTTGGCGCGGCCACGCTCGTGCTCGACCTGACCAAGCAGTCGATCATCGACGGAAGCGAGACGCTCTCCGCGGTCACGGTGGGAACGCTCGTCGCCGAAGGTGCCGAGCTCGGCCGCTATTCCTACGACCGCTTCATCAGCGAGGCCAAGCGCAAGCCAGCGACGGTCACCACGCTGCATGTCCGTGCCGACAGCACGGCCGCGGCCGAGGGAACACAACGAGGTCAGATCTTCGCGGCGGCGATCAGCCGTGCGCGCGACCTCGCCAACGGCCCCTCCGACTACGTCACGCCATCGTTCCTCGCGCGCACCGCCGAGGAGATCGTGTCGAACCTGTCCGCGCACGACGTCGCGCTCACCGTGCTCGAGCGCGAAGAGTGCGAGGCACGAGGCATGGGCTGCTACCTCGGCGTCGCGCGGGGCAGCGAAGAGCCACCAAAGTTCATCCACCTGACCTACAAGCCCAAGGGCGAGAGCAAAGGTCGCGTCGCGCTGATCGGCAAGGGCGTCACCTTCGACTCGGGCGGCTACAGCCTCAAGCCGACCGACGGCATGCTCGACATGAAGATGGACATGTCGGGTGCCGCCGCGGTGATCGGTGCGTTCGAAGGCGCGGTGCAGCTGGGTGTGCCGTACGAGCTGCACGTCATCGTTGCGGCGACCGAGAACATGGTCAGCGGCGGCGCCTACAAGCTGGGCGACGTGCTCACCGCGTCCAACGGCAAGACGGTCGAGATCAACAACACCGACGCCGAAGGTCGCCTGACGATGGCCGACGCGCTGGTGTACGCGAGCAAGCTCGACCCCAAGGTCGTCATCGACTTTGCAACGCTCACCGGTGCGTGCCTCGTTGCGCTCGGTCCGAAGATCGCCGGCGTCATGACCAACGACGAGGCGCTGTGGGAAGACTGGTCCGGCGCGGCGAAGACCAGCGCCGAACGCATGTGGCGACTTCCGCTGCCCGAAGACCTCAAAGAGCAGCTCAAGTCGAAGATCGCGGACATGAAGAACACCGGCGAACGCTGGGGCGGGGCCCTGACGGCCGGCCTGTTCCTCTCGGAGTTCACCGAGGGTCTGCGATGGATGCACGTCGACATCGCGGGACCGGCCATGGCGTCCAAGCCCCACGGCGTGACGACAGCAGGCGGCAGCGGCTTCCCAGTCGCCACGATCCTCGAGCTGCTCTCCGGCGACCTCTCGCCGGCGCACTAGCAACTACTTGACGTACTCGATCTCGGAGACGATGCCGTTGCTGATGGAGACCTTGGTCTCCGTCGACGTTCCGTCGCAGTCGAGATTGTTGCGAACGTAGCGGCCCGCCTTGGGACCGCTGGTGCAGCGGATGTACGTGTGCTGCGTGATCGGTCGGTCGTTGACGTCGCGGCTCTGCGTATCGGCCGGCGGTCCCCAGGCCATGAACAGGCCGAACTCGTGAAAGCCGGTCTCCACGTCGCCGCTCGCCGCCGCCTTGCGCTCGTTCTCGGGCAAGGCCACCCACTGCTGCCACAGCCCCTTGCCTTCCAGGTACGCCTGACGGTCGGCCGACGGCACGTCCAGAAACTCCTCCTGGGAGTCTGGGTTGGGCAGGTTGTAGTAGAAGCGCCGGTCGAGCTCTGGGAGACGCTCGGGCGTCATTGCACACGCTGCCGTGATGAGCAGCAGCAGGCTCGCAATTCGGGCCTTCGCCATGGGCCGAGGATGATACGGCAGCTGCCGCCCGGCGCCGCGAAAACGGCCCCGACGCCTTTGCCGCCAGCGCGCGCGGGGCGGCCGACCCTCAACTCCGCCAAATACTCGCTTCGCAGGTCATACGCGCTAAACTGAGGCGTCGAGGGGCCGCCACACTCTCATCGAAATGCCCCCAACGAGCGTCCAAATGGTCGCTGGGGGGCGAGAAAGCCGAAACCTTGACTCAGAACAGCTCCGCTGCTAAAGATACGCGTCCTACGTTGCCTGAGGTGTGTGCTCCGGTCCCACCGGATGGCGAAGATACACCGACTGAGGAACGACCCAGAATGGCCACCAGCTTCAGCGTAGGCGACAAAGTCGTGTATCCGGGGCACGGCGTGGCCGAGGTCACCGGCCTCGAGGCCCGCGAGATCTCCGGCACTGCGCTCGAGTTCTACGTCCTTCGCGTGTTGGAAAACAACGTGAAGGTCATGGTCCCCAAGCACAACGCCAAGTCCGTTGGACTGCGGCGCTTGGTGGGCCAGGAGGAAGTGGATGAGGTCTACACGGTGCTCAAGCAGCGTGGCGGCAAGATTTCCACTGCCACCTGGAACCGGCGCTACCGCGAGTACATGGAGAAGATCAACACCGGCTCGCTGGTGGAAATCGCCTCTGTGCTCCGAGATCTCTGCATTTTGCGCTCAGACAAGGAGCTCTCCTTTGGCGAGCGCAAGATGCTGGATACGGCCCGCACGCTCCTGGTTCAGGAGCTCGCTCTGGCCAAGGGCGAAGACGAAGAAGCGGTCGCGACCGAGATCGACGGGTTGTTCTAGGCCGCCCGCTGCTCGCGGACCACGTACCACTCGATCGTCTTCTCCACGAAGACCGCCGCACAGGCGACACGCGCGCTGCGTTCGTCGCCGCGAGCGAACAAGCGCGTGAAACCGGGCACTTGCGTCCAGCCCTCGCCGACTTCGCCCTCGGGCACCCACGCAAGTTCGTGGGTACGCCCGGCAAAGGCCACCCGACCCGCCCAAGCGACGTGGGGATCGGGAACGCGGACCACGAAGGAACGCTCGTCGCGAAGCTCGACCCACATGCGCTCGAACTCCTCGGCGCTGATCTCGTCCGACGCCGGATGATTGAGCATCGCATCGGCGATCACCGGCTGACACATCAAGATGTCGTCCGGTGAAAAGCGCGTGCCTTCGGCGTGAAGCTGCACCTGGCGGTAAACCCAGCCTTCGTCGTCGAGCTCGTACAGGGTCATCCCGGGCTCGCCGGACTCACCACCGAGGCAGATCCGGATGTAGCGAAGCTCGGTGCTCGGGAGCGGCTGGACGGAGATGCGGGGCACGATTGGCGTATCGGACGGAGGCCGCCGCCATTTAGAACGAGGCCGTGTTCGGGACGGCTTCAGCCGCTGATCTCGACGAGCTCCACCACCGCCGGCGCGCGGCGATACGTCGCGGGATCTGCGGCATCCACCGCCGGCGCGGCGCTGCCGTCGGTCAGGTCGGCAACCGACGCGGTCATCGAGCACGGGTCGTCTGCACCCTGCAGCGTCGCCCACAGGACCTTCCCGTAGCCGGGACCCGCGGTGGGAGCTTGGAACGGTCCGGCACCGACGGCGAGGCCCGTCCCGTCGGAGTTGACGGCAAGTCCGAACGGCTCGAGCTCTCCGTCCGTGCTCGTCCACGCGTCCTCGAAGCCGGGCAGGTTCTGACACACCTCGAGCGCACCGCCGACGTTGCGCACGACGAGTACGCCCCGCATCGTCGGATCGAGTACGCCCGCGGACGCAACGAGCCAGGCGCCGGGCACGTTGGGCATCGCTTCGATCTCACCAATCTGACCCGAGCCCATCAGCGTCGAGAGGCCCAGCATCTGGCACTCGCCGTCAAAGTGCCAAAGTCGAGTGCCGGACATCAGCGACAAGGGGGTGGGGCCTTCGGCGACGAGAAAGCCACCTTCGCCGTCGGGCGCGAGGTAACGGACACGGCGGTCGACCATTGCTCCCGGGATGTCGCACAGGGTCTCTTCGACCGTGGTGGCATCCTGGGGTGTGGCCGCATCGAGGTCTCCGACGTCGAGCAGCGCGACCTTTTCGTTGCCGTCGCACGCCACGGCAAGCTTGTTGCCCCCGAGGTCGATCACCTGGGTGGCGCCGTTGCACCCGATCCCGTCCAGCGGGATCGAGCCCTGGGTTTGTCCGGGGTCAGCCACGTCGACCACGATCACCTGGCCTGGGTTGACCCACGTGTCCTCGGTCGCGAACAAGTCGTTGTTGAACGTGCCGATCAGCAGCCTGGCGCCGCGACGCGTGACGAAGATCGGCTCGACCGCACCGAGTTGAACCCCGACGACGGGATCCATGAGGTTGCCGTCGCTGAAGTAGTCGCCCACCGCCAGCGTGCTTCCGGCGGCCATCGACTCGAACATCGTCAATGGGAACGAAAACAGCGAGCCCTCGTCGCGGCTTGGATAGTGGCCCACGGCGACGTGCAAGAAGCCACCGCCTCGCGCGATCCCGAATGGCTCGTCGAGTCGCCCGTCGTTGTAGTCGCCGGGCTCGCAGCCATCGCACTCGTTGGGCTTGAGATCGAGGTCGATCGCCCCGCGATACGCGTTGGCTTCGTTGGGCGCGAAGATCTCGACGCGGTCGTCGAGCGTCTGGCTGACGAGTACGAGGGTGCAGCTCTCGCCCGCCGGGCAACCAAGCACTGCACCTCCCGCTCCGCCGTCGTCCTCCGCGCCTGAGTCTGTCGAGCCGCCCGTATCGTCGGCGGTGCCTGCCTCGGTATCCGCTCCTTCGTCCCCACCGTCGTCGCCGGTGCACGCGAGCAGCGGGGTGCACAACACGAGGATCAGCCAGCGCGACATCGCACGCACGCTACAGCACATCGCGAGGGTCGTCGCCGGGCGACAATGCCGCCGCAACCGAGCAACGTGAGAACGCACAATCGACCGAAGCCGTACCGGCGCGAACCATCCGCGGGTCGGCGACTTGTCGTCGTTGATGCTCACCTCGAACCGATTCTGGTCCTGCAAGCTCGTTGCTGCGTGCGCTTGGCTGAGCGCTTGCGCGGGGGTCCCGTCCGAGGTCCCCGAGCTCGAGGGTGCAGGCACGAGCTCGACGGGCGACGCAGCCGTGGGCACCACCGACGGCGCCGAGCCCGATGGCGACACCGAAGGATCCGACGAGGGAATGGTGGCGGACTCCGAAGGCAGCTCGGGCACCGGGTCGACGTGTGCCGAGGAATGTCCACCCACCGAGTGGACCTGCGAAACCGATGAATACGGCGACGGTACTTGCCAGTGTGGCTGCGGCAGCCCAGACATCGATTGCGCCTCGGACGACGTCAGCGAGTGCGCCTACGACTCGTGTCCGGAAGGCTTTGCGCTCGAGCCCGGTCAAACCCTCGACTGCGTCGAAGTGCCGCCCGTTCCGGCGGATTGGACCTGCAGTGCCCTTCGCTTCGGCGACAGCGAGTGTGACTGCGGCTGCGGGGTGATCGACTTCGACTGCGTGTCGTCGTCACCCGCCGCGTGTGCGAGCGAGCACTGCGAAGACGCCTGGTCCCTCGACCCTGAGGACAACGCGATCTGCCTACCGCCGCCCGCGGACGCGGTCGACAACCCCTCGTTCGAGGAGACGCCCGACGGCATGTACGACGTGCCCGGCTGGACGGTGCACGAGGACATTGGCGGGATGGCGTACGTCGAGATCAGCGGTCCCGGTCAGACCTCCGCCCCCGAGGGCTCACGGGCGTTGCGCCTCGTGTCGACGAACAACGACACGATCGGGGCGAGGACGGTGCGGTCGAGCCCATTTTTGCCTCCCGCCGGAACCTGCACCGTCACCGTAGCGGTGGGTGACTCGAACGAAGGCGCGGAGTTCACCGACTTTGGGCAAGTCCGGGTGCGAGCGCCGTCGCTGCCCAACCCGCTCGACCTCGTCGCCGAGATCGACATCGACAACCGCGGGATGGGTGGCGTGTCACCGCCGCTGGACGGCTACGTGGATGCCGAGGTGACGTTCACCGCCGACGGCGAGACGCTCTACCATGTCGAGATCCGGACACAGGGCAGTCACGGCACCCTTTCGTATCACGCCGATGACGTTCGCATCGCGTGCGAAGGGTAGGGCTATCGCTTGCGGGAGGGCTTGGGCGGCGGCTCGAGCGGGCACGGCGGCAGCTCGCCAGTACTGCCCAGCGCCAGTCGCATGACCACGAGCGCCTCGCGAGCGGCTTCGGCGACCAGCTGACTTTCCTTGGGCTCGTCCGTCGCCGGCGTCATCCCGCCCTTGCCGACCTTGAAGCTGCATGAGAGGTTGCGGCCCACGATCTGGTCGAGGAACGCTCGCTCGCCCAGGACTGCGGACCCGGCGTAGTCGAGCACCTCGAGCTTGGCGATCCTTCCGCGAGCATCGACGCCGACCCCAACGTCGAGCGTCATCACTTTGCCCTCGACGACCTTGGGGACGCTGCGCCCGTCGATGAGGATCGCGATGCCGAGGAACGCTCCTTCAGTGTCGTGCGCCAGGAAAAACGACGGCTCTTTGTCGGCCGCGTAGAGCGAAAAGCCGAGCTCCTTCTCGAGGGCAGTGACCTCTTCTTCGGCAAACGCGTGGCGCTCGATCGTCCAGCCGTTGGGGTCGGCTTCGGGATAGAGCTTCGACAGCCGAACGAGCGTGTCGTGCCACGTGTCGTGCTTGCGCAGGTGCGCCTGTGCCGGAATGGCCGCGAGCGCAAACGCCAGCGCGAGCAGGGCACGGGATCGCATGCGGTGACCATCGGACGGGGCGGGTGAGGCGTCAACCCATCGGATTTTTTCTGCCCGGGAGCGCTACGGTCGCCCGTCGCCGGCGTCCGGGGTGCGTCATGCGAAAGATCTATGCGTTGGCGGCCTGTTTGGGACTGATCGCAGCCGCATGTGGCCAGGACGACGAACAACCGGGCGAAGTCGGCGGGCCGTGCTTGGCCGGCGACCTCTGCTCGGAGCCTCTGACCTGCGCGAGCAACGTCTGCGTCGATTTGACCGAGGGCAGCGAGGACTCGGGGGGCGAGGACGGCGCGCCCGGCGACGGTGGACCCGGCGACGACGGTTCGCAAGACGGCTTGGACGACGATGGTTCCAGTGATGATGGTCCGAGTGACGATGGCCCCGTCGACGATGGCGATGAGGGCCCCGAGATCTACTGCGGACACGATGACGATGGCGAGCTGTGCCTGTGCAGCCACAACGCCGACTACGGTCCACCCGGCGGGCCATGCTCGAGCTCCACGGTGGACGGACCGAACCGCTGCTGCGCCAGCGAAGGTTGGCCGGCGTGGGGCGGCTGCTCGTGCTGGCACGTCTCGTGTCGGCAGATCTCCAACGACACGTGCCTGTGCGCGATCGGTGGTGTCGACCCCGAAGACGAAGCAGTGAGCTCATGCAGCACGTCGACCGGCGTGTGCTGCAGCGACGGCGATACATGCTCGTGCCACGAAGGCCTCGAGCAGTGTGTCTTCGACGATCAGGTCGAGGTCAGCTCGTGCAGCCTCTCGAGCTTGAGCTGCGGCGAAGATTCCCAGCAGGTCGAAGTCTGCGCCTGAGTCAGGCCCACAACGCGGCGATCTCGTCGTCTTGGCACATCGCCTGGACGATCCGATCGCCTTTCCAGGCATCGAAGCTCGGGTAGCTCGCCCGCGCGCGCTCCAGCTTCTTCATCGCAGCGTCACGCTTGCCCGCGTCCAGATCCATCGCCGCCTGGACCAGCAGCGCGCCGAGGTCGCCCGCTTTTTTCGCCGCCGTGGCCCATCGCTTCGCCGCCTTGGTATCGCCCAGGTAGTACTCGGCAAGCGCCGCGTTGAGCAGGGCCGGCACGGGCAAGCTCGCGTGGTGGTCGAGATAGCGCGCCACCGCAGCGCGAGCCAGCTCAGTCCGCTTGCTATCGATCGCCACCGCAGTGATGTTGAGCAGCACCGTGTCCTTGTGATGCCCGACCTCGATCGCGTGCTCGAGGCATTCGGTGGACACATCGTCGACGCGCCCGAGCACGATCATCGTGCCGAGGTAGTGATCGAGCAGGATCACGTCCCGGGGAAACAGCTCGAGGCCCTGGCGCGAGATCTCGGCGGCGGCAGCTTGATCGGACGATCGGAGCTTGGCCGCACCGGCATTGCCGAATGCCTTGGGTCGGTCGGCAAAATCGTACGCCGTCGCGGCGACGGACATGGCGTACGCCCGCTTGTGGGCGCGGCGCTCGAGTGCGGTGTACCCCTCGGCGAACAGCCCGGCTCCAACCGTCGCGTCCGCCTGTTCACGACCGATTCGCTCGTGCAGCGCAGGCGAGACCGCCCCGGTCTCCCAGACCTCGGCCTGGGCGAGCGCGGTCAGCATCGCTGCACCAACCCGCGGGTGGCCGAGCACCGCATCGTGGGCTTTTCGCAGTGCCGAGCGTTCCTTCTTCTTCGCCGGCTTGAACGCGCCGCCCACGATCGCGAAGGTCTTCGCCCTCACCGTTCCCTGCAGCCGGGCCACCAGCTCGTCGCCATCGCCGGCTCGCATCGCCGCCAGCTCCACCTGCCCGGGGCGCGCCCAGTCCCCGAGGGCCGGGCTCAAATCGCAATCGACGTCGTCGTCGAGCGCCAGCTCGAGGATCTCGGTGAGCATGCGCCCGCCGGGGTGCTCGTCATCGCCGCTCTCGAGCACGTCGGCAAAAACGCCGACCAACTCGTCGGTTTGATCGAGACTCCAGCGATGCCAGGCATCGAGCTCGGTTCCGCCTGCTTCGTGATCCTCGGGGCGGCACGCAACCGAGATCGCAACGATCGCGTGCGCGGCCTCGAGCCACTCGGCGATCGCTTGATTGAACTGCGCAACGACGGAGTTGGCCGCAAAGTACCGACCGCCCTCGCGGTCCTCCGTCTCGTCACCTTCGTCCGCGTCGTAGCTCGACCGCAGCGCGAGGTGCAGTGCGTCGTCGCTCCACGTCGTCAGGTCGCGCCCGCTCCAGCCGGTCCCTCCCATCAAGGGTGGCGGCAGAGCGCCCTCGATACGCTCGCGCTCCGCGTCGGTCGGCGCCCGCTCGAAGCGAACCCGTAGCCCCGCGGTCTCGAAGTATTCCGCCTGACCTGCACCGAAGAACGGAAACGGGTAGGCCGCTCCCATCGTCGCCCCCTCAGATGTCGAGGTTTCGGGCGTTGAGCGCGTTGTCGGTGATGAACTTGCGCCGCTCTTCGACGTTCTCGCCCATCAACACCGGGAACAGGTTGGCTGCCTCGACGGCATCACCGACCTTGACCTGCAGGAACAGGCGGCGATCGGGATCCATCGTGGTCTCCCACAGCTGATCCGGGTTCATTTCGCCCAGACCCTTGTATCGCTGGATGTTGAGACCGGCGCGACCCACCGAGCCGATGTGCCGTACGAAGTCGATGACGCGGTCGACCTGAGCGACCTCTTCTTCGCCGCGAATCAACACGAGCTTGCCCTCGCCCAGGTCCGCGATCTCGCGCTGAATCTGGATGAGGTCCTCGATCTCGGGCTCCTCGAACAGGTCGGTGTCCACCACTTGGTAGTGGGTCAGACCATCGCGGTAGATCTGGACGCGCACCGAGACCTGCTGGGGATCGTCGGCATCGGGCTCGACCTCGGTGCCGACTCTCGCTTCGGGCAAGCGCTCCGCGAGTGCTGCCTCGAGCTCCCCGGCCAGCGGCCTGAGCTTGTCGGAGTCCTTGAACGCCGCCTCGAGCTCGGCGTTGCCGTGCTTGATCGCCAGGTCCACGAGCGCCTCGAGCACCTCCGCCTGATGATCCCGCGACATCGCGCTGAGAATGTCGCGATACTGCAGACCGCGCTTGGCAACCTTCGCGAACACTTCGCGACTGACCTCGACGTCGCCGACCTTGAGCGTCAGATCCTCGATCGCCTTTTCGACGACATACGAATCGAGCGCGGCGTCGTTCTTGAGGTAGTTGTCCTTCTTGCCGGCGCGCACTTTGTAGAGCGGCGGCTGGGCGATGTAGAGATAGCCGCGCTCGATGATCTCGGGGAAGTGCCGGTAGAAGAACGTGAGCAGCAGCGTGCGGATGTGCGAGCCGTCTACGTCGGCATCAGTCATGATGACGATGCGGTGGTAGCGAAGCTTGTTGATGTCGTAGCCCTCGCCGACACCGGTACCCAGCGCGGTGATCAGCGTGACGATCTCCTGGCTGGAGAGCATCTTGTCCAGCCGCGCCTTCTCGACGTTGAGGATCTTGCCGCGCAGCGGAAGGATCGCTTGCGTGCCGCGGTCGCGCCCCTGCTTGGCGCTACCACCCGCAGAATCACCCTCGACGATGTACAGCTCGGCGTTCTCCGGGTTGCGCTCCTGGCAGTCGGCGAGCTTGCCCGGTAGTGCGAGGCCATCGAGCACGCCCTTGCGGGTGATCGTCTCGCGAGCCTTGCGGGCCGCGGCACGAGCACGCGCGGACAGGATCGCCTTTTCGACGACCAGCTTGGCGCCCTTGGGATTTTCCTCGAAGAACCGGGACAGCTCGTCGCCGACCATGCCCGAGACCAGCCCGGTGACCTCGCCCGAAACCAGCTTGTCTTTGATCTGGGAAGAGAACTTCGGATCGGGGTGCTGGATGGCGATGACCGCGACCAGGCCCTCGCGAACGTCTTCGCCGCTGAGCGTGCCCTTGTGGCTCTTGAGCAGGTTCTTTTCCTGCGCGTAGCTATTGATGCACTTGGTCAGCGCGGTGCGAAGACCGGTGAGGTGCGTACCGCCGTCCTTGTTGGCGATGTTGTTGGTGAAGCAGAGAATCTGCTCCTGGTACGCGTCCGTCCACTGCAGCGCGACCTGCATCCCGAGCTTGGCGGTCTCGCCCTCGAACTCGAAGTCCACCTCGGTGTTGACGTAGATGAGCTCGCCGATCGACTGCTTGGACTGTGCGAGCAGCTTGACGAAGCTCGACACGCCACCTTCGCCGTCGAACGTCTTCTCGCGTCCGTCTCGCAGGTCCCGGAGCGCAATGGTGATGCCCGGGTTGAGATAGGACAGCTCGCGGAAGCGCTGCGCGAGCGTTTCGAAGTCGATGTCGATGTTCGAGAACATCAACGGGTCGGGATGGAAGGTGATCCGCGTGCCCCGCTTGTCGGTGGGGCCGACCTCTTCGACGCCAGTCTTGGCCATGCCGCGCTCGAAGCGGCACTTGTAGTTCTTGCCCTCGCGCCAGATCTCCAGCTTGAGCCAGTCCGACAGTGCGTTGACGACCGACACGCCGACGCCATGCAGACCGCCCGACACCTTGTAGCTGGCGTTGTCGAACTTGCCGCCGGCGTGAAGCACCGTGAGGATCACGATCGCGGCGTCGGTCATCTTGCCGCCGTGCTCCATCGGTCCGGTGGGAATGCCACGGCCGTTGTCCTCGATCGTGACCGAGTTATCGAGGTGGATCGTGACGTCGACCTTGTCGCAGTGGCCGGCGAGCGCTTCGTCGATCGAGTTGTCGATGATCTCGAAGACCATCTTGTGCAGACCCGAACCGTCGCTCGTGTCACCGATGTACATGCCGGGACGCTTGCGGACCGCTTCGAGGCCCTCGAGCACAGAGATGGAATCGACGCCGTAGTCTTCGCCGGCGGCCGGGGTCGTTTGCTCAGGGGTGTCCATCGGAGGGAATTCGGCGGGCGATCTAGCGGCGTGGCGGGGGCCGGTTCAGCCGGGATCTCGGCGGCCGAATTGGGTGCGAGACCATAGCACGGAGACCCCGCCCGTTCCAGGCGAGCGCCGCCGTTCAACTATCCGAAATTACTTCGGGATTTCGAGGGTCGAGGACGCCCCGATCCACCCGCACGAGGCGCGCCTCCACGCCCCCCGGCAGCGCGACGAAATGCGGTGCCGTGGTGGTGAGAATGCACTGCCCCGCGGCGCTCACCAGCGTCTCGAGAAGCATCGCCGAACGGGCCGGATCGAGCTCCGATGACACGTCGTCGAGCAGCAACACGGGTGCGGTACCGGTGAGTGCCGTGGTCGACTCGAGCTCGGCCAACTTGAACGCGAGCACGAGCGCGCGCGCCTGACCCTGCGATGCAAACTCGCCGGCGGGCTGACCGTCGAGCTCCACGAGCAGGTCGTCGCGATGGGGTCCGATCGTGGTGCTGCCACGTCGTTCGTCTTCGTGCCGGCGCGCCTCGAGCTCGGACAGCATGACACCAGCACGTTCGTCGGCAGGCAGCGTGCGCTCGAGCTTGGCCTCGAGCTTGGACTGATACGTCAGAGTCGCTCGCGCCGCCTGGTCGGCACCGGCACTGGGGGTCGAGCCGCGCGCGCCATGGATGCCCGCGAACCGACCCGCGAATGGCTCACCGAGGGAGACGAGCATCTCGTCACGACGGGTCCAGATCCTCGCGCCGACTTCGGCCAGACCCGCCTCGTAGCTCGCGAGCAAGTCGCCCTTGGTGTGCAGCGGCGCCGGATCTTTGAGCACCTGATTGCGCGAGCGCAGCAGCTTCTCGTACGCCTGCACGTCGGTGATGTGTCCGCGCTCCCGGGCAAACAGGACACGGTCCATGAACTGGCGCCGGCCCGAAGGTGAGCCGCGCAACACCGCGAGGTCCTCGGGCGTGAACAGCACCGCCTTGACCCGGCCGTAGAACTGCGACGCAGCGCGGACCGTCTTGCCGTCGGCCACCGCCGTGCGACGTGCCCCGTTGCCCCGACGCTCGAGTCGCACGCTGAGGTTGCTCGACACCCCGAGCGACTCGTCGAATCCCTCGAGCTCGATGCTCGCCCCCGGAGCATCCCAGCGCACCAATGAGCTCGTGTCCGACGTCCGAAACGAGCGCAGCGTGCTGACGAGGTAGACCGCCTCGAGCACGTTGGTCTTGCCCGCCCCGTTGTGACCCCACAGGACCGTGAACCCCGAACCGAGCTCGAGCTGAGCCTCCTCGATGTTCCGGTAGTCCCGGAGCGTCAGCCGCCGAAGCTGCACACGGGGAGACTACTGCACAGCGTCAGGTTGTGCCGGGACTTGCCCGGCCGGCGCTCAGTTGCACTTGCTCGCGGGACGGCAGGTCTTGCTCACCGGGTGCGACCACACGTGGTACTTGCAGCAGCCCGACAGGCACTTGTCGTGGCTGGAGCAGACCTTGCCTTCGCCCTTCTTCGGGCGGCACTCGTCAGCCCCGATCCCGAGCGGACCCTTCCAGCAGTACTCGTCCTCCTCGCACACGTCCCATTCGCCGCAGAAGTCGAGGTTGCCCACGGTGCCGTCGCACTCGGCGAGGCAGATGTCGCGCTCGGCCTGAGCTTGGGCGAGGGCGCGGTTGAGCTCGGCCGTGGCGATCTGCGCCAAGATGATCCCGAACGGAAACGTTGCCACGGCAACGGCCATCGCCGCGAGGTAGACCGCGATGATGATGATCGCGACGGCGACGTAGGCGTTGTGGCAAGCCTGCTCGCACGGATCGACACCCAGGTCGGAGAGGTCGAGCTCGGTCTCGAGTGCGATCGCGAGCTTGTCGTGCGCCTCCTCGGTCGCCAGCGCGAGCTCGAACACGTAGCCCACGTCGGTGGGTGAGGCTTCCTGCAACCCGTGCTTGGCGCGAAGCTGCTCGAGCAGGTTTCGGATCAGCTCGAGGTCTTGGGGATTGCCACCGAGGTGACCGAGCAGTGCACCCGGACCCATCACCTCCGAAAACCACGGCTGGGTCGTCGTATGCGCGATCGAGTCGAGCTCCTCGTCGGAGAGCTCGGACTGCGTGGCGTGGAGGTCGCCGACCATGCCGGCCGCGGTCTTCACGAGCAGGTCGAACGCGGGATCGGCGACGATCTCGTCGGCGATGTCGTCACCGTTGGCAACGATCCACGCGGATGGCTCGTCGCCCGCACGCAGCTCGATCTCGGACTCGACGGGCGACGAGACCTCGCAGCCCGCCGTGACGAGCGCCGCGGACATCGCGAAGGGCGTGAGGATCGGAACGATGCGGTGGGCCAGCGCGCGGAGCATGACCACCCCTTGGCGCTCCACCGCCGGGCGATGACGCGCCGCGACTAAATTCGCATCGGCATGACGACGCCGAGGAAGTCCGGACCGTCCACGGGCTTGACCACACAGGGGTCCAGCTCGCCCTGGAACTCGAGCGCGACCTCGTCCCCGTCGATGACTTCGAGGACTTCCATGAGATAGCGCGCGTTGAAGCCGGCCACGAGACTCTCGCCGTCGTAGTCGATGCCGAGCTCCTGGTGGGCGACACCCAAGTCGGGATTGTCCGCTGTGAGCTCCAGCTTCCCCTCTGACAGCTCCAAGCGCACGGTGGCGGTCTTCTCCGGGGCCATCACTTCGGCGCGTCTCAGAGCGCCCTGGAACTCCTCACGAGGAACCGTGACCCGACGCTGGTGACTCGTCGGGATCACCTGCTTGTACGGGGGGAACGCGACGTTGTTGAGCTTGACCGAAAGCGCGAGCTCGCCCGCGCGCACGAACAGGTGCTGCTCGCCAACCCCGAGCTCGACCTCACCCTGAACGCGATCGAGCACCCGCCGGATTTCCAGCATGCCCTTGCGCGGGATGATGATGCCCTTCTCGAGCACCGGCCCGTTCATCGCGCAGGCGTACTTGGTGAGTCGGTGACCGTCGGTCGACACCATGACGGCAGTCTGTCCGTCACTCTCGAACAAGACGCCGTTGAGATTGACGCGCGCTTCGTCGGTCGAGACCGAGAACTGCGTCTTTTGGATCAGGTCCGACAGGACGTGCCCGGCGATGGTCGTGAACTTGACGGCCTTGGCGCCCTTGGCCTTGGCGGGGTCGGGCAGCTCGGGAAAGTCCGTCTCGGGCATTCCCATGAGCTTGAACTCGCTCTTGCCGGTCAGGATCTGGGCCCAGTGATTGTCGAGGCCCTTGATCGTGATGTCGCCGGACGCGAGCGTCTTGACCACGCTGTGCAGGTGACGAACGCCGACGGTGAGGCTGCCGGTGGCTTTGACCTCGGCGGGAATCGTCTCGGTCACCGAAGTCATCATGTCGGTGGTCGAGCACACAACGTGCCCATCACTCGACGCGCGCAGCAGCACGTTGGCGAGTACCGGCATCGTGTTGCGCTTGTCGGCGACAGTCTGAGCCAGTGCGAGCGCAGAAAGAAAACGAGCCTGGTCGATCTCGAACTCCATGAGTGCGGTCTCCTGTGCAGGGCTTGGAAAGCTGGGAATCGGGGATCGAAGCGGTTCGCCTACAGCGGCTGGATGCGAAGTTAGGCGGTCGCACAGTGATCCAAACTGGTTAATTTATAAAGACCCCTCTTCTTCCTCTTAGTGTGGAGATGTGGACAGATCCGCTACACGTTCGAGAATTCTGAGGTTTTTGCCGTTTTAAACCCGGGGGTTGAGCTGGAGCTGGCCTGTTTGTGGCCGGGGATGAAGCGGTCGCCCGCCGGGCTCCCCAGTTTGGTCCTCAGACTAGTCCCCAAGTCATCCACAGGTTCGTGAAGGCACGACAAAGCGCCAGATCGGGCAGATCTGGGCGTTTCAAGGCAAAACAAAGCCGACTCGTCCACAGGGGGTGGACGCGTCGGTCAGACAGGTGGTCGGCTACTCCGGACGGATGCCGGTGAGCTGCGTGCGGATCGAATCGATCGAAGCGCGTAGCTCGGGGTCGGTCTCCTGGATCTCCGCCATGCGGCGGCATGCATTGATGACGGTGGAGTGGTCCTTGCCGCCGAAGCGCAGACCGATCTCCGGGTAACTCGAGCCCGTCAGCTCGCGCGACAGGTACATCGCGATCATGCGTGGACGGGCGATGCCCTTGTGCCGACGTGGGCCCTTGAGGTCGGCGATGCGCACCGAGAAGTGCGACGCGACAGCCTTCTGTACGGCCTCGACGGTGAGCTGGGCTTGCGGGCGGTCGCGGGTCTGGTCGCCGATGACTTCGCGTACGAAGGCCTCGGTGATCGGTACTCCCTTGAGTGCCGCGAAGGTGGACACCCGAACGAGTGCGCCCTCGAGCTCGCGGACGTTGCTGCGAACGAGTCCGGCGAGATAGACCGCGACGTCGTTGGGAATGCCGATGCGTTCCTGCTCGGCCTTCTGGCGGAGAATGGCAACGCGGGTCTCGAGGTCGGGCGCTTTGACGTCCGCGACCAGGCCCCAGTTCAGACGCGAGGTCAGCCGTTCTTCCATGCCCTGCATGTCCGAGGGCGTGCGATCGGCCGTGACCATGATCTGCTTGCCCGCTTCGTACAGCGCGTTGAAGACGTGAAAGAACTCGTCCATCGTGCGGTCGCGACCGGCGATGAACTGGATGTCGTCGATGAGGAGGACATCCGTGTCTTCACGGTAGCGGCGACGGAACTGGTCGAACTGGTTGTAGCGCACCGCCGAGATGAACTCGTTCATGAAGCGCTCGGCGGGGAGATAGATGATGCGCAGCTCGGGCCGACGCTCGTGCAGCTCGTGGCCGACGGCGTGCAGCAGGTGCGTCTTGCCCAGCCCGACACCCCCATAAAGGAGGAGGGGGTTGAAGCGTTGGCCGGGTTCGTCCGCGACGGCGCGCGCGGCCGAAGCAGCGAGCTCGTTGGACGCACCCTTGATGAAGGTGTCGAAGCGGTAGCGCTCGGACAGCCCGACGGGCGGGGGCGGCAACGTGCTGGCCGGCGCGGGCGCGGTCACGTCTGCGTTGAGCTTCGAGACCGCCTCGTGAGATCCGGTGGGATCCTTGGCCGCGGTTGCCGCAACCTCGATGTCGATCTCGATGTCGCCTTTGGCCTCGGGCTGGCTACGGATTTCCTCCAGCACAGCTGCGCGGTAGTGGTTCTCGAACCACTCCTTCATGAACTGGCTGGGTGCCCGTAGGCGGATGCGGTCCGCGTCGATGGCAACGAGCTCGAGCGGACGGAGCCAGAGCTCGTAGGTCTCTTCTCCGAGGCGGGGTTGAAGCCCCCGGAGGGCTTCCGTCCAAATGTTCGTCATCGCCATGCCTGTCCACAAGCCGGGAACGTTGTGGAGATTCGTCGAAGTGTTCGGAATAACGGACGTTTCGCAGAACGAAACGGGAAGCTATCCACAGGCGGTGATCGCGGTTGTGGGTAGTTTCCGAGAGCGTGAGGAGCGCGTGAGACGAGGCGGACAGGCTGGTTTGGCTGCGAACGAAAAACCCCGGATGGGTGGTCGTGGGTTCGTTCGAAAACAGCCGGCTTTGCCTGCTCGCGGAGGAGCACGCGGCGAAGGGCGGGCCTTCTAAACTCCCGTCGGCACCCTCGCAAGCCCACTATCGACCGATCGGCACAACTGTCCGAAAGTACGGGGCTATTGGATCGCGCCGATCGTTGTGGGGTTCGATCGGGACTTTTGCGGCCGAGCGCCCGGACCGTCCAGATCATGGAAATCTAAGCGGAAAATCGAGGGCGTCACGGAGGTGTTTCAGTCCGGACGCGGTGACAAGCGACTTTGCGTGTTTGGAGGCTCGCAAGTCCGCTTGTGGAGCGGGTTTGCGGCGACTGCCGGCCGGTGGGCTGCGACGCGATAGCGGGTCCTATGCCAATCCAAGGACCGATGTGGGCAAGTTCGTCACAGTCCGGCGACGGCGCTGAAACGGCTGTTCGTACGCTGCTCCGGGCAGTTGTCCACACTTCACTCACAATTCCGACGCGCGGGTCTGTCTTGCAATTTCGGAGATCGGATCCTACACGTCGGGTGACCGGAGGGCCGGTAAGAGCAAGACCTGCACAACAGCACCCCATCTCGGACGTATTGCCGACCGAGATACTGCTCGGGTGGGTCCGTTTGACACCCCATCCGACCACTGCTATCGATCCCGGCCCTTCCGCGGGAGTTCGCCGTGAAACGCACGTATCAGCCACATAATCTTCGTCGCAAGCGCAAGCACGGTTTCCGCGCGCGCATGGCAACCCGTCACGGTCGCAAGATCCTTGCGGCGCGCCGCCGTCGCGGACGCAAGCGCCTCACGGTCGACACCGGGCACAAGTAAGAACCGGGTCGCCGGGCCATGTTGCCGGAGGGGTTTCCGCGGCGTCTTCGTCTACGCCGACGCGCAGACTTTCTCCGAGTCCAAAAGCGCGGCCGCAAGCACCACACCCGGCACTTCCTCGTGTTCGTCGCACCCAGCGGTCTGTTGGCCGAACTTCGCCGCCGCCGCCAAGCTCACGGCGACGGAGACGCGGGTGACACGTCCGAACGGTTGCCGTCGACCCGGCTAGGGGTCACCGTAACCCGCAAGGTCGGCAAGGCCGTGTACCGCAACCGCATCAAGCGCCTCGTGCGAGAGGCGTTCCGCCGAGAGCGGCGTCGATTCGCGGACGGTCTGGACATGGTCTGGGTCGCCAAGCGTGGTGCCGTCGACATCACGTATGCGGGTGTCCTTTCGGACATGCGTTTGCTGGCCGGTCGACTCGCAGGCCCGCCCGAACGACCGGAGGGTCAGTGACCCGTTTGGCCGTTGCCCTCTCCGTTGGGTTGGTGCGCGGCTACCAACTCATCGTGTCACCCTGGCTCGGGCCGCGTTGTCGCTTCCATCCCTCGTGTTCGTGCTACGCGGTCGAGGCGCTGGAGGGGCATGGTTTTTTTCGGGGACTGTGGCTGACGTTGCGGCGGTTGGGGCGGTGTCATCCGTTCCACGCCGGCGGGTATGACCCCGTGCCGCCCGCCCCGTCCCACCACGAGCTCGCCAGCAGCTCCGGGAGCACCGTCCCGTGAACACCCAAACCCGAATGATCGTCGCGATGGCGCTCTGCGCCATCATCTACATCGTCTTCGACTTCTTTCAGCCGAAGCCGACACCCGAAGAGCTTGCCGAGCAGGAGGCTGCGGCCGCCGCTGCCCAAGAAGGCAAAGACGATCCGGCCGGGGATGGCAAGGCGTCCAAGGAGCCGGACGCGGCCGATGATGGTGGCGCCGCCGGTGAAGAAGGTGGCGACGATGGAGCGGACGCGGTCGAGCCGACGCCGGACGTCGACATCACCACGCACGAGATCCGCAACGACGACCTTGCGCTGCGGATCACCAACCGCTCGCCGGCCTCGGACGGAATCATCGAGCAGATTCACCTGCTCTCCCCTCAGTTCGAGGGACACACCACGGCAACCGACAGCCTGACGCTCGCGGGCACGCGCACGCTCGAGCTCAGCTTCGCCGACGAAGCGACCGACTTCCGCATTCCCAAGCGTGCCGCCTACGAGGTTCGCGACTCGAGCAAGTCGCAGGTGACCCTCGGCTTCGCGAACAACGAGGTCGAGATCGAGGAGTCGCTGCAGCTGCTCGATGGCCACGAAGGGCTGCTCACGGTCAAGGTCACCAACCGGACCAAGAAGCCGCAGGACCATCGTCTGTCGTTGACGACGCGCGTCGGTGCAGGCGAGGGCAGCCGCTACGACATCCGCCGTGGCCTGTGCCGGCTCGAAGAGGACATCGAGGACGAAGACGCGTCCGACGTCGAAGACGGGCCCGTGCGCTACGGACCTGGCGTGCAGTGGGGCGGCGTCGATGGCAAGTACTTCGCGTTCCTGGTCGTCGGCCAAGACGCGTTCGCCGAGTGCGAGGTCAGCGGTGCAGGCGACGGCGCGTTCGTGCTCAATCGCCTCGGCACCAACGTCGCTTCGCTCGAGCCGGGCGAGACCCGCACCTACGTGTTCGGGCTGTACGTCGGGCCCAAGTCGCTCGAGGCTTTGCAGGCGTTCTCGGCGGTCGACGGTGCCGGTGCCGAGACGCTCGAAGACGCGATCGACTGGGGCTTGCTCGGGGGACTGTCGGAGTCACTCGGCAAGCTGCTGCTCGGACTGCTCCGCTGGTTCTACGGCCTCGTCGCGAACTGGGGCGTGTCGATCATCTTGCTCACGGTCCTCGTGAAGCTGATCACTTTGCCGCTGACGCTCAAGCAGATGGCGTCGATGAAGCGGATGAAAGAGATCCAGCCGGAGATGGCCAAGATCAAGGAGAAGTACGCCGAGGATCGGGCCAAGCAGACGCAGGAGATGCAGGCGCTGTTCGCTCGTTCTGGTGTCAACCCGCTCGCCGGCTGCCTGCCGATGCTGGTGCAGCTGCCGATCTGGTTTGCCCTGTATTCCATGCTGAGCGCGGCTGTCGAGCTCGTGCATGTGCCGTTTTTGTGGCTTCCTGACCTTACACAGCAAGATCCGTTCTACGCCTTGCCGTTGGCGCTCGGTGGCCTGATGATCCTGCAGAACCGGATGATGCCGACTTCGAACATGGGCGACGAAACCCAGGCGAAGATGATGCGCTGGTTCATGCCGATCATGTTCACCGTCTTCATGTTGTTCCTTCCCTCTGGGCTGGGCGTGTACATCTTCGCGAACATTCTGCTTTCGCTCGTGCAGACCGCGATCCAGGTGGGAACCAACAAGAAGACCGAGGCGGCGGCGACCTGAGAAGTTCACGGCTCCGGTGAGGGACGCACGCGGAGCAGTTTGGAGAAGCGAAGATGAACGAGGCGAACGGGCGAGACACACAAGCGTCTGCCGGCAAGAAGGGCAAACGCCCAGCACCGCCAGCGGATGGCACCCCGGACGAGCGCTACGGCGATGCGGTTCCGGTGGTGCGCACGTTTCTCGAGACCGTGCTCAAGCTCCTGGGTGTCGAGGTCGAGGTCGACATCGACATCGAGGAGGAAGGGCTGCACTGCGACCTCAACTGCTCGCAGGAGGACGGGGGTCTTCTGATCGGGCGGCACGGGGCCACGCTGGACTCGCTGCAGTACCTGACCCTGCGCGTGTTGCAGGCGGACGGGTTCGAGCGCATGCGGATCACGCTGGACGTTGCGGGCTACCGCACCCGGCGTGAAAAGACCCTGCGTCAGCTGGCGCAGAGCGTTGCCGCGAAGGTTCTCGACAGCGGGCGGCCGTACCACTTCGAGCCGATGAGCGCGATGGAGCGACGCGTCGTCCACATGACGATCGTCGACATCGAAGGGCTCACCACCGAGTCCGAGGGCGAAGGCCGGCGTCGTCACGTCGTCGTCTTCCCCGAGCGCAAGAACGCGCGCGCGTGAGCGAGGCGCAGCGCAGCACGCTGTTTGGGGTCGCGACTGGGACCCCAGACGGCGGCGTTGCTGTGGTTCGCGTCTCGGGGCCCGAAGCCGAGCGCATCGCGCGTCGATTGGTGGGTGATGTGCCGCCGGCGCGCCGTCTGGTGCGGCGGCGCATCGCTCTGGCAGAGGGGTACGAAGACGGACTGGTGGCGTGGATGCCGGGGCCCGCGTCGTTCACCGGTGAGGATGTGCTCGAGCTGCATGTCCACGCAGGCGCCCGCAACGTCGAAGCGGTCTGTGCGGCAGTCGCAGCGTGCGATGCGGTGGCGGCGGGACCCGGGGACTTCAGCCGACGAGCGTTCGAGCTGGGGCGGCTGTCGCTGGACGAAGCAGAGGGCGTCGCAGCGGTCATCGGAGCGCGGACCGACGCGGCGCTGAGGCAGGCGCGTCGGCTGGCGAGCGGGGAGTTGGGGCGCCAGGTGGAGGCCCTGCGCGAGCGGGTGATTGGGCTGGTCGCCGAGGTGGAGGCCAATCTCGATTTCCCGGAGGACGTCGAGCCTGCGGCAGTTGCGCGCTGGCGCGAGGAGCTGACGGGGTTTGCGAGAGAGCTCGACGACTGGCTGGCGCGATTCGAGGCGGGGCGCCGTGCGCGGTCGCTGCCTCGGGTTGTTCTGGGGGGGCCGGTGAACGCGGGCAAGAGCTCGCTGTTCAACGCGCTACTCGGACGCCCGCGTGCGCTCACGGCCGCGGAGCCGGGGACCACACGGGACTACGTCGAAGCGGAGCTCGAGATCGAGGGGTTTGCCTGCACGCTGGTGGACACCGCCGGGCTGCGTGAAACGGAGGGCGCCGTCGAAGCGGCCGGCATCGTGCGGAGCAATGAGCAGCTCGAGGCTGCAGACATCGTGCTTTGGGCGGAGCCTTCGGACGCGCCCGATGCCGAACGGCCGGCGCTCGCGGGTCGGACGGTGATCGAGGTGGAGACCAAGCGCGACCTAGGGGTACGCCGTAGCGAGTGGGCCGGAGCGTCGGTGGAGGACCTCGAAGTCGCAGAGGTTGCGGAAGTTCGCGAAGCGCTGCGGGCATGGTTTGCCGCGGGCGTCGACGCGCCCTGGATCGGGCTGGAGCGTCACCGAGCGCGAGCCGGGCAAGCACGGGATGCGGTGGCCGAAGCGACCCTGATGCTGGCGGGCGATGATCGACTCGAGCTCGGCGCGTTCGCGCTGGGTGTTGCCGCGCAGCGCCTCGGGGAGATCACCGGACGCAGCGCGACAGGGCCGGTCGGCGAAGAAGTCCTCACGGAAATCTTCGCGCGCTTCTGTATCGGCAAGTGAGTCAGTTCGCCGCGTTGGCGAGCTTGGGCAGCCGTGCCATGAGGGCGTCGAACAGGTCCGGCGCGGGAGCGGGATGACTTCCAGAGAAGTACGGCAGCGTGCCGAGGTGGGGCACGCTGGACGCGGCAGCGATGACCTTGGCGTTGCTGCTGGCGGAAGGGTCGCGGGTCGCATCGCTTTGCGAGAGGATGAAGCCCAGCGGCGTCCGGCCCAGATGCCGCAGGCCGACCAGCGTCTGCAGCGTGTGATTGATCGTGCCCAACCCTTCGCGGCCGACGACGAGGCTGTACGGCGCGAGCGCGTAGATCCAGCGTGGCTGCCACCATCCGCCCGGCATCGGAACCTGCAGGCCGCCGGCCCCCTCGATGAACGTGAGGTCGGCGCGGTGGCGGCGTTCCCAAGCGTCGAGCGCCTCGGTCGCGAGCTGCAAGGGGGCGGGGGGACGGTCGTCCGCCATCCGTGACTGCCGAGGGTCGAGGAAGGGGGTGGGGTCCTCGGCCATACCGGGTGCGATTGGCAGGTCGTAGTGGTGAGGGCAGGCGAGGCCGCCCTGGCCGCGGTCGAGTCCGGCTGCGCGGAGCAGCCGCGCGATGTCGCTGCCCGACCCTGCCGGACCGCTCTGCGCGGGCTTGAACGGTACGGCTCGAACGCCCCGAGCCGTGGCGGCGCGCAGCAACGCGTCGGTGACCGCAGTCTTTCCAACCTCGGTGTCGGTGCCGACGATGTAGATGCGCATCGCCATGGGTCAGCGAAGGGGAGCGGTGGCTCGGGGAGGAGGGATCGGGGGGATGTGCCCGCGCTCGAGCAGCACGGGAAGCTCGTGCTCGGCGAACACGCGGCGCAGGTTGTCCGCGAGCGCCTCGATTTGCTCGAGGGTGTGCCGTGCGGTGATCGTGACACGCAGACGGGCCGTGCCGTCGGGAACCGTGGGCGGGCGGATCGCCTGGACGTGAAAACCGGCGCGCACGAGCACGTCTGCGATCTGCACGGCGCGTTGATTGTCGCCGACCAGGATCGGAAAGATCGGTGAAGGCGGATCGCATGCGGAAGGGTTGTGGCCCCGCACCGCGGCCTCGAAAGCTCGGGCGTTGGTCCACAGTGCAGCACGCAGAGCATCGCCCCGTTCGCCGGTGACGATGTCGATGCGGTGGTCGATGGTCGCGGCTACGACGGGCGCGGTGCCGGTGGTGAAGACGAAGCTCCGGGCGCGGTTGCGGATCAGTTGGCAGACGTCCAGCGAGGAAGCGACGAAGGCCCCGGCGCAGCCGTACGCTTTGCTCATCGTGCCGACCAAGACGTCTGGGCGCGGGGTCTGGTCGTGGAGAAGTCCTGCACCCCCCGGGAACAAGCCAAACGCATGTGCGTCGTCGACGTACGCCGTGCCGCCGCTGTGCAGGTGCTCGGACAACGCGCGTCGGTCGAGGCGGTCGCCGTCCATCGAGAAGATCGACTCGGTGAACCACCACTGCAGCCCGTCACGGTGCGGCGCGGACTTCGGCGCAGTCGCATGTGGGAGGATTTCGGGGCGGGCCTTGGCGAGCTTGAGGCCGTCGATGATGCTCGCGTGGTTGAGGCGATCGCTGTGCACGCGATCGTTGGCCTCGACAAGGCATGGAATCACGCCGACATTGAGCTGGAAGCCACTCGGAAACAGGACGGCGTCGGCGGTACCGCAGAGCTCGGCAAGGCGGGCTTCGACGCGTCGGTGGTCGGGTAGATCTCCGGCGATGAGGCGCGAAGCGCCGGAGCCCGCGAACGCCTGCGTCATCTCGATCGGTTCGGCCGAGAGCCCCAGATAGTCGTTGCTGCAGAACCCGACAACGTGCGTCTCGCCGAGTTGGTACTCGACACCGGCGCGCCCTGAGACGGGTGGAGGGCGGCGGAGGAGGCCCGCCTGGTCCAGTTCGGCCAGGCGCGTGGCAGCACGGGTATCGAGGGACATCGTCCGAGTCAGAGGATAGTCCATCCTGTGATCGGCGACCGGCTCCGGAGCAGCGCGATGGTCTGCCGATGACTGTGGCAGCATGGTGAACGTGCAGGTCGAACCGGTGCTCGGGCCATGGTTGGCGGAACTCGGACGTCAGCTCGATGCGACGGTTTGGGATCGGCTGGAGACGCTGGTCGGGCTCTGGGAGCGGTACGCTGCTGCGTTCAATTTGGTCGGCGATGCGAGTCGTCCGGCGCTGATCGAGCACGTCCGGGAGGGGCTGATGGCGGTCGTGACGGCTGAGCGGGCCGGGGCAGACGCGGGCACATGGGTGGACATTGGTTCAGGTGCCGGAATTCCTGGGCTGGTGGTCGGCGCGGTGCGTGGCCACGTGGTGTTGGTTGAGCCACGTGAGCGCCGAGCGGCCTTTCTAGAGCTCGCGATAGGCGCACTCAAAGTCCCGGACTCCACCGTGATTCGGGCTCGAGCGGGGGCTACCACGTGGGAGAATATGCAGCGAGCGGAACAATTCGACCTGAAGAACGCCCGTTTTGAGATCGCGAGTGCGAAGGCGGTGATGGAGGTCAATCGGTGGATTTCGGTGGCCTCCTGGCTCGCACCACGTGGGATTATCATCTGCCACGTGACGAAATCGGTGTCCGAGACGCTTGGACCTTGGGTCATCGCGTCGGTCGAGCATGGAGATCGCGTGGTGGTCGCCGTCGCGGGACCCGAGCGGGGCGGAGAAGCGCCAATTTTGGGGGGTCCGATTTAGCCAAGGGGTACGTTTCACGTGAAACGTACCGGGCCGCGAATCGGACGGCCTGGTGGCGCACCGCGATCCAGCTCCGACTCTCGGTTGATCACCGAGTCTTGGCTACGGCGCTCCGCAGCGGCTTGGCCGTCGGCCGGCAGCGAAAAACTCGGTGGGTGGGCCCAAGAAAGCCAAGGAAGGCATCGCACTGGCGACGAGCTGGACTGAAGGTACCCAGAACGTCGATTGGCCATGGTTTATCAGGCCGGCGACCATCTTGGCTGACCGGCGGCGTTGTTCGGTGCTCTAGCTTGGCGGCAAACTGCCTCGGGCCGGGCACATGTGCTTGCCGCCCCTCGTGTGGGACGTGGAATGCCTCAGCCAGACCGGGCTCTCAGTCTGTCGCGCGTGCCCGCCGGCGAGCCCGCGCCGCCCGGAGGCTCGTCGAGCGCCCTTCTGTCTTGCTTCCGTCCTCGCGCACGAACTCGAGACCGGTTGGGTCCCCGTCGCCGTCCGTGCTTCGAAGCAGCTGGACGAGCACGATCCCGGCACCCCCGAGGACCAGGATGCCCCCGGCCGCGCCCGCTCCACCCAAAGAGAGCTTCAGAACCCCAACCCCCAAGAGCATGAGACCGGTCAGCAGTCGGAGGACCGCCATGCCTGTGAAGCCGCCGCCTTTGCCTTCCTGGTGTCCGCAGTCCGGGCACGGAACGCTCTGAATCTTGCGGTCGAGCTCGTCGAAGCCCATCGGTTCGATTGAGGGCTCCGGTCGGACGGAGCACGAAAGGCCGCAGGCGGAGCACGAGAAGGGCAGCTCGATCATCTGAACTGGCCAACGGACAACCCAGAGATCCGATTCAGAAACCTCGCACCCGAACCGACGTTTCACGTGAAACGCCTACGATCTAGTCGCAGCGCGCCCGGTGCTCCGCGATCTCCGGAATCGCCGAGGACGCAGCAGCCTCTGCCTGCTCGAGCGCCGCCAACCCGGCAGCGACGTTGCCCCGCTGACATTCGATCCACCCCAGCGTATCGAGGAAGTCCGGGTTGTCCGGCTCCGCCTCGAGTGCCCGCTCCACCAGCTCGAAGGCGTGGTCGAGGTCGAACGAGGCCTCGGCAAGTGCATAGGCGACGGCGTTCTGCAGGGCGGCGTCGTCGGGTCGGGCCGTCAGGGCGCGCTCCAAGGCGGCGGCGGCCTCCGCATGGTCGCCCTTCTCCAGCAGTCGATAGCCGACGAACTCGTCAAAGCCTGGCCGCTCCTTTGGCGCCCGCCCCAACGAGACCAACCCAGCGCAGAGCGCCCCGACGATGAGTACGCCACTGCGTTGGACTGTCCGCGAACGGTGCGACCAGGCCAGCCCCAGCAATGCGCCGCCGACGAGCCCGCCAACGTGCCCCGCCTGCGCGATCAACGGAACGAAGAAGCCAACTCCGATCAGCACCACGAGACAGCCGCCGAGCATCCCAACCGAGATGGGCTCGAGAACGTCTCGGATATCCGGGCGTCCCCAAAGCCGACCCACAAGCAGTGCGCCTGCGATCCCGAGAATACCCGCCGAGGCCCCGACGACCATTGGAGCCTCGGCCCACGCGAGTGAAGCCAGACAGCCACTCAGGCTCGACAGCGCAAACAACACGACAAGGCGAGGCCAGCCCCACGCTCGCTCGGCCCACTCACCGACAACGACCAGGCTCCAAATGTTCAGTATAAGGTGGATCCATGATCAGTGGAGCAGCCCGGTCGACGCCAGCCTCCACCACTCACCATCCACCCAGACACGCGCGAGCTCGAGCGCGCCGGCCTTCACCATCGTGTCGCGGCAGGCTCCCATGCTCCACAGCGACTCCTGCAGCACCGCGCCCGGCTGCGACGACTCGGCCACGCACAAGCTCAGGGGGCCCACGAACGCGACCACGCAAACGAGGCCGACAACGGCCGTCACAGGGGCCGCTCGAATACGCTGCCGCCAGTCCGCCGGCTCGGTGCCCTCAGGGGAGGTCACGGGAGCGGCATGGTACGCGAAACGCCTCTCCAACCCTACCTCCTGAGCTTGCGACTGCGCGACGCCGCTCGCTATCATCCCCGGGAATTTCGAGCCTGCCCTCCTGCTCTGGCTCGAGGCACGACCGTGCAATCGAGCATGTGCGCGTGCCGGCTCCCCGAGAACCCCCGTGGCCCGTCACAACCTCCTGATCGTCGACGGCGACCCGCGAAACCGACGCGTTCTCGAGGTCAGCCTGCGCAAAGCAGGCTTCTCGATCACGCCCGCCGAGTCGGCAGAGGAGGCACTCGAGTTCCTCGATCACGCGGAGCCGGATCTGATCATCTCGGATACGCGGCTCCCTGGTGATGACGGTTTTTCGTTCTGTACCAAGGTCAAGGAAAACGATCGCTGGGCGGCGATTCCGTTCATCTTCCTGACCAGCGCGAAAGCGATCGAAGACAAGGTCCGGGGTCTCGAGCTGGGCGTCGACGACTACCTGACCAAGCCCATCTACATCAAAGAGATCACGACGCGTGTCGCGATGCTTCTGCAGCGCAAGCAGCGGGAGCGGCTCGAGCGCAAGGACGCACGCACCAAGTTCAGCGGCCAGCTCGCGGACATGGCGGTCGTCGATCTTCTCCAGACGATCGAGATCAGCCGCAAGAGCGGAACGATTCAGCTCACCACCGACCTCGGACAAGCCACGCTCTGGTTCCGCGACGGCGGGGTGATCGATGCGGAGATGGGCCGGCTCACCGGCGAGAATGCGGTCTACCGCCTGCTGGGCATCAACGACGGCCTCTTCGAGGTCGAGTTCAAGCCTGTCAATCGCAGCCAGGTGATCACCGTCGGCACCCAGGCGCTCTTGATGGAGGGCATGCGGCGCGTCGACGAGTGGAGTCGCTTGATGGAGCAGCTGCCTCCGCTGGATGCGGTGCTCACGACGGACAACGCCCAGCTTGCCGAGCGCAGCACCGACGACTCGATCAGCTCCGAGCAGCTTCGTTTTCTGCGCTACTTCGACAGTCGCCGCACCATTCTCGAAGTCGTCGACGAGAGCGGCCAGGACGACATCGAGGCTCTCACCACGATCTCCCAGTTCTTCTTCGAAGGTCTGCTGACCCCGGCGGGCGAAGACGATGAGGAGAGCCACCGCGGCGCGCCCAATACCCCTTCGCTGCGGCTCGAGGAGTGGGAGGCCCCGCCGCGCATGGCAGCGGGTCTGCCCCAGCCCGCCGAAGTTTCCCCCGAACAGGAAACCTCGGTCGGCGGCGAGCTCCCGCCTCCGCCGAGCTACCCCGCCCCATTCCCGCAGCTCGACTCGGAGCCCGTGCCCGAGCCCGATACGTTGGTCCCGGGGATCCCCGAGGACTCGGCGCCGCGCCCCGCGTTCGGAAGCTCTCTGGTGCCGCTGAGCGAGGGCGAGCAGGGTCCGGTGGTCGCGGCGCTGAGCAAGTCGCTCGACCAGATCGAGCAGGGATCCCAAGACGTCTTCAAGGAAGGCCCGCCGCCCGCGGACACGACCGAGGGCGACGAATTGCACGCCGAGGTCGAGGCGGCGCTCGAGTCCGCCGGCATTCAGGCGCCTCCGATCGACACGCGCGTGCTCCCGCCGCCGCCGCCCCTCCACGACGACGACGATCTCGATCGGACCAAGCCGGATCTCCCGATGCCGCCGCTGGGTCGATTCGCGCCCGGGACCGACTCGCCGACCCCGAAGTCGCCCCAAGTCGCGGGTCCACACGCAGCCGCCGAGGAGGCTGCGAAGGACGAGGCTACGGACGATGAGACGGACGGCGAAGCGGACGCTCTGCCCCCGCTCCCCAAGCCCGCCGACATCTTCACCAAGGCCGATGATCCGGAGGCCGGTGCCATTGCCCCGCTGCAGGCCGAGGCCGGCGCGATCGCACCGGTCGAGGCGAGCGACGAGGACACTCGGCGCCTCGAGGCCGGCACCGCCGATACCCTCCAGCCCACCGCCGGCATCCGGGACACCGACCTCCGGGACGCCGACCTCTCGGACGAAGAGCAGACCAAGGACGAGCCCGGACCGGGGTCCATCCCGATCTCACCCGCGGCTGTGCCGGCTGCCGATGCGTCCAGCGATGCATGGCCGGGGGACCTCTCGCGCCAGATTCCGGCCGCACCCGACATCGTCTCGCCCCCGGCGAGTGTGTTGCGGGCTTCGGTCCACGGGAAGTTCGACACCAACACCGAGCCCCTGCCCGACCCGACGCCGCCGGCCTACGTCGGCGACGTCTCCAACCCTGGGGAGTGGGGTCTCGAAGGGCGCATCGATGCCGAGCTCGGCCCAGGCGGAGCAGAAGACGAGCGGCCCACGCTGGAGCTCGAGGTTCGTCAGGATGGCGAACAGGTCGTGCTCAGTGCTCCCGCCCCCGGAGACGATGCCGATCGCGAGGCTCGCGATGCGCCCGAGCCCGTCGCCGGCACGCTCGAGCCCGCCGTCGACGTTCGCGAGGATCTACCGGCTGCCGACGAGTCCGGGATGTGGTCGCATCCCCGCGCGCCGTGGGAGTACGACGAGTATCCCGACGAGGGCGCCGCGAATCAGGATTCGTCCCCGGGCTTCAAGTGGGCTGCGGTCGCCATTCTCCTCGTCGCCGCCGCCGCCTTCGCGTACAGCCTGCTTGGGCCGGGTCCGGGCGAGGACGCGCCCAAGAACAAGGCGACCACCGCAGCTGACGGTGGCAAAACCCCAGCCAAGCAGGACGACGGCGGCAAGTTCGACCCGCCGGACGCCGACGACGGCGTGCTGCCAGCGGACGACGGTAAGGCCGATGGCGAACCGGCCGACGATGGCAGTGTTCCGGACGACGGCGCGGTCGACGACGGTGCGATGGAGGGCGGCGCGGCAACCGATGGCGCCGACGCGACCCCGGAGCCGGCCGCAACGGATGGAGGCGACGGCGAGACGCCGGCCACCGACGACGGCGAGCCCGCTCCTCCCGACCCACGTGTCGCCGAAGCCGAGCGCCTGTACAAGTACGAGCGCTACGACGACGCTCGCAAGCAGGTCGACGACATCCTGGCGAACGACCCCGAGAACGCTCGAGCTCTCCTCCTGCGTTCCAACATGCTGATCGACGAGTCGAAGTTCGAGGAGGCCCTGCAGGCCGCCCAGGCCTCGGTCCGATCCGATCCAGACATCGCCGAGGGCCACCTCGCCGTCGGTCTCATCCTCTACGAGCAGAACGAGGCCGCCCAGGCCGTGGACGCGTACCGCAAGTACCTCGAGCTCGCACCGGACGGGCTCTACTCGCAGTGGACGCGCAAGCAGGTCAAGCGGCTCGAACGCAAGCTCGGGATCGCCACCGACGGCTGAGCTCGTGGCGCTGGTTCTGGCCATCGAGAGCTCCTGCGATGAGACGGCCGCTGCGGTCGTCGACGACAATCGCGTGCTGTCGTCCGTGGTCAGCTCGCAGATCGAAGTGCACCGCGCGTTCGGAGGGGTCGTGCCCGAGCTCGCGAGCCGGCATCACCTGGCGTCGATCGTGCCCGTCGTGGAGGAAGCACTGCGCCGGGCGGGACTGGACGACTTCGCAAGGCTCGATGCGGTTGGGGTGACGGAGGGTCCCGGGTTGGTGGGTGCGTTGCTGGTGGGCGTGCAAATGGCCCGCGGCTTTGCCACCTCCGCGGGGCTCCCGGTGGTCGGCGTACACCACATGGAGGGCCACCTGTGGTCGGCCTTCATCGGCGACGAACGGCGTGAGCCCGAGCCGTTCGCGCCGCACGTCGCCCTTCTCGTATCGGGCGGACACACCGAGCTCGTGGCGGTCCGTGGTCTGGGCCAGTATCAGTTGCTCGGATCGACGCGCGACGACGCGGCCGGCGAGGCCTATGACAAGGTCGCGAAGCTGCTCGGCCTCACCTACCCCGGCGGACCCATCATCGACGAGCTGGCGGCCGAAGGTGACCCGGACGCCATCGCGTTTCCCCGCGCCATGGCAGCCAAGCCCAACTTCGAGTTTTCGTTCTCGGGACTCAAGACCGCGGTCCTCGTCCACCTCGACAAGCACGGCGATCCGACCTCGCGCCAGCAGCTCGCGGACTTGTGCGCATCGTTTCAGGCAGCAGTCGTGGACGTGCTCGTGCTCAAGGCCCGCAAGGCGGTCGCCAAGTCCGGCTTGGGTCGGCTGCACATCGTGGGTGGCGTGGCTGCCAACCGAGGCTTGCGCGAGGCTGCGACGACTGCGGCGGAGGAGGACGGCTTCGTCCTCTCACTGGCCCCGCTGCGCTACTGTGGGGACAACGCGGCGATGATCGGAGCGGCTGCGGCCGCTCGCGTCAACGCTGGCGTAGCGGCAGGCGTCGACGTGCACACCAGCCTCGCTCTCGATGACCCGAAGCTGGCCCTCCCGGGAGACTCGTGATCGATTCCCCGGGTGTCGTGCTTCGCCGCCACGGCCTGTCGGCGCGCAAGAGCTGGGGGCAGCACTTCCTGCACGACCCAGGTGTGCTCGGCGCGATCGTCGACGCCATCGACCCGAGCCGGGGCAACCGTATCGTCGAGATCGGGGCTGGTCTCGGTACGCTGACCGGTCGGCTGCTCGAGGCGGGCGCCGAAGTCTGGGCGGTCGAGCGCGACCGCGACATGTGCGACGTTCTTCGCAAGGAGCTCGTCGACTTCGACCGCTTCACGCTGCACGAAGCCGACGCCGTGAAGTTCGATTACGGCGCGGCGGCACGCGACGGGACCCCGGCCGATGTCGTCGGCAACCTGCCGTATCAGCTCACCGGACCGCTGATGTTCAAGCTTCTCGGCCACAATCTCGAGACGGGTCGGTGGGTGGTGATGGTTCAGCGGGAGGTCGCGCGGCGAATGTGCGCCGAGCCGGGCGGCAAGATCTACGGGAGCCTCACGGTCTCGCTTGCGCGCGTGCGGGCGATCCGGCCCGTCGTCGATGCGCCGCCGGGCGCGTTCCTTCCCCCGCCAAAGGTCGACTCCGCGGTGGTGCAGCTCGACGCGCGCGAAACTCCCCGGGGTGAGGTGGCCGATCCGCTGGGCTTTCAGCACCTGGTCCGCACCGCATTCCAGCAGCGGCGCAAGACGTTGCTCAACGCGCTGTCACCCCTCGCGGGCAAGGAGCGAGCCCGCGCGTGGCTCGAGACCGCCGGCGTCGACCCTCGGCTCCGGCCAGAGCGGTTGGCGCCCGAGGAGTTCGCGGCCCTGCAGCGGGCACGGGAAGCCGATGCCTGAGCTGCCCGAAGTCGAGTCGGTACGTCGCAGCATCGAGCGCGCGGGAATCGTCGGCCCGGTCGTCTCGGTGTGGCGAAGCCGAAAGAAGCTCCGCACCGGCACGCAGTGGCGACGCGAGCAGCTGCGCTCTCTCATCGCGGCGCAGCCCGGCCCGATCGAGCGTCGGGGCAAGTTCATCGTGTGGCGGTTCGACGCGATCGAGCCCCTCGGGTGGCTCGTGCATCTGGGGATGTCGGGGCGATTCGTGCTCAGCGATCCGGACCAGCCACGCGAGCCCCATACCCACGTCGTCGTCGACTTCGCTTGTGGGCACCAAGTACGGTTCGTCGACCCCCGCCGATTCGGCGGCATGCGAGTGGCGACGATCGAGGCGCTGTACGGCGAGCCGCCGCTGAGCGACCTCGGTCCCGAGCCGCTCGATTCGGGCTTTGACGGTGCGGTGCTGGAGCGAGGGGCGGGCAACAGCAAGCGAGCTCTTCGCGACGTGCTCCTCGATCAAACGATCGTCGCCGGGGTGGGCAACATCTACGCGAACGAGGCGCTCTTCGAAGCGGGCCTGCATCCGCTGCTGCCGGCGTACCGGCTCAAGGATTCGGCTTGGGAGCGCCTCGCGTCGGCTGTTGTGCAGGTGTTGCAGCGCGGGCTCGACAACGGAGGCACGACGCTGCGCGACTATCGAGATGCCGACGGCCTCGAGGGTCGCAATCAGCATGCGCTCAACGTCTATGGCCGAGCGGGGGAGCCCTGTCACCGGTGCGGGGAGACGATTCGCCCCTTCACCCACGGCAACCGCAACGGTGCGTTTTGCCCTCACGACCAGGCACGCCCTCGTTCCCGCCGTATCCCTTAAACGCCAAGCCCCCCGGGGATACCGAGGGGCGTTTGACGTTTCAGTGAGGCGCCGGAGTGGGTGGCGAGCTGGCCGGGGGAGACTGACTCGCCCTCCGAGCCTCGATGTTCTTGCGTTTCCGTTACAGGGCCCCAGTTCGGGGTCGACCCCCAAGGTTGCACTCGACGTGCCAGGGACGGCCCAAAACCGATCGAGATCAACAAGATCAAGGACCTTTGCGCGATCCCCGTAGGAGAATGAGGGTGTCAGCCCGACACTGACCTCCGTCAAAACTCCGGCATCGGAGCTCGATCGCCAATAGAGCCGTTGTGGGACCGTCAAGATCATGACGGCCCGAAACGAAACCGTCGGAGATCTGACGGTCCAAAAGAACACGTCGGCTGCGCGGAAACGCCCGGTGTGGTCCGCCGCGACAACGTCGCGCCAAAGATCGAGGTTGGCGTCCGTGCGTTCGTCACCGCAGGACGACAGCGCGCACCTCTCCTGCGGCGATGGCGCCCCATGCTTACTTCCTGCGTTATCGGCGCGCTCGCGCCATGCCCCCCGATCGCCATGCACCCCCGCGAGGCAGACCGTCAGTCGTGGACCGACGAAGCGCTCATGTCGGCGTACCGAGACGGCGACCACCGAGCCTTCGACGTGCTCGTCCTTCGGCACTCCCGGGGCATCTACAACTTCATGCTGCGAAGCGTTCGCTCTCCAGCACGCGCCGAAGAGCTGCTTCAAGAGGTGCTCGTTCGGGTGATCCGCTCGAAGACTCGCTACCAGCGCTCGGCGAAGTTCACCACCTGGGTCTACACGATCGCGCGCAACCTCTGTGTCGACGAGAGTCGCCGCGCCCGCTTTCGAGATCACGACAGCCTCGACGCGCCGCTGCGTCGAGGAGGTCGTCGCAAGCGAGCCTCGAGGCTGAGCGGCATGCCCGCCGATCAGATTCCCACCGACCTCGCCGCGGAGATGCCACGCCTGCGCCGCAGACTGGCGCAAGCGGTCGACCACCTGCCGGACGAGCAGCGTGAAGTGTTCCTATTGCGGCAGCTCGGCGGGCTTTCTTTCCGCGAAATTGGTGTCGCGGTGGACGCCCCCGAGAACACCGTGAAGAGCCGCATGCGGTATGCGCTCGAAAAACTGCGGCAGGAGCTTGCCGATCTTCGTCCCAAGGGCGAAGACGGAGAGGTGACCTCCGAGTGCGAGGAGGGCTTGGCCCATGGTTGAGCCCGCGCGCTTTACACCCGAGGAGCTCGATCGCATCGAGGATGCGCTCGAAGGACTCGAAGGGTGGGACGTCGTCGAGGATCCGTCGCCGCAAGTTCGGGACGTACTCGAGTCGTACCGAGGGCTGCTCGTCGCCAGTCGCGAAGCGCTGCCGATGGAGGAGGTTCCCCAAGGGGCGCTCGCAGCGGTGTTCGCCGAGGCGCGTACTGCTACGGCCGAACCGACGGAGGTGAACTCGCCCGCCGAGGAGAAGAAGCCCGGCTTCTTCGCCCGACTCCGACGCTCGTTCCTCGTGCCTTCGCTCGCGCTCGCTGGGACCGCGGCGCTCGTGCTTTGGATCGCCCGGCCGCAGGATTCCGAGAGCCTCATCGATCAGCCGGTCACTGCGAGCTCGAATGCCGACGACAAGGCGACGGCGGCACTCGGAAAGAAGCAGGACGAGGCACCACCTCCGAGTGCCGAGCCTGCTGCCACGCCGGTCGAGGCCGCGAAAGCCGAGGAAGCCGAGGAAGCCGAGGAAGAAATCCCGGCAGACGACGCCGAGCCGGCCGTCGAGGCCGAGCCCGAGGACATTCCAGCGGCCGCGCGGCAGCAGGCAGCACCGCCCTCACCGGCCCAGGCCGCGCCCGGCAAGATGGACGACCTCGGCGAGGTCCCCAAGGTCGATCAGAAAGCCAAGAACGCTCCGCCCGAGCCCGACCCGGACAAACCGGCGTGGAACCTGATCGAGCGCGGCGATCGTTCGCGCCAGGACGGCGACTGTGCCGCTGCCCGCTCCGACTATCTCGTGGCTACTGAAGACGACGACCCCAAGGTTCGCGCCCGCGCCTACGCCGGGCTCGGCCTGTGTCAGGAGCTCGCGGGCGATGACGCCGGGGCGACGGATGCTTTCGAGCGCGCCCGGGGCCAAGACGCCGGTGTCGACAAGTACATCCAGGCGGAGCGCAACCCTTCGGGTACGTACAAGCCGACGGAGAAGAAGCGGCGCAAGGCCAAGAAGTCAGCGCCGCGCAAGCCTTCGCCCAAGGCCAAGGTCAACAGCGCCGACCAGTCGATGTTCGACCCGTTCGCGCCCTGAGCCCAATCAGAACAGCGAGAGGTTCGCGTCGCGTTTGTCGGCGCCCCAGCTCTTGCGGGCTTCGGGCGGCAAGCCGCCGTAGCGCTCACGGTACGCGTCGAGGAACTTGTTGGTCGCCTTGTTGAGGTAGCCGCCGCCCCTCATCTCGCCGAACTCGGGCTCGTAGCGCTGGGCGATGATGGAAAAGGCTCGATCGCGCTCGTGTTTGGCGAGAATCGACGCGGCTGCGACGGAAACGTGTGCCGACTCCCCGTTGTCCACCGCCTTGAGCCGGGGGTAGTGCGCGAGCAAGGGCGAGAACATCCGAGCGCCGTCGGCAAAGACACGATGCTGACGATCTGCCTCCAGCGAGGCGAGCAGTTCGAGCACGACGCGGCGCTCGAGTGCATTGAGCTGCCCGCGGAACGTGTAGTGGTCGATCTCCTCGACCTGCACGAGTCGTACGCGCGCTTTGACGACGACCTCCATGATCTTCGCGGCCAGCTCGGCCCGTCGCGCGCGGCCATCCGCGGTGCTGCCGAACGACTTGCTGTCGGCCACGCCCAGCGTGTTGAGCCGCCGCGTGGCCGCACGATCGACTGCGACAACCCCGATCGCCATCGGACCGAGGATCGGTCCACGCCCGGCTTCGTCCACGCCCCAGGTCAGGCTCACTCGACGCTCTCCAACGCGCCGCGCAGGGTGTCGACGGCGGTCACGACGGTCGAGCGAAGGCGCAGGGCCTCGGCTCTCGGGGCACTGCTCGCAGCTCGATCTTGTCGCGCGCGTGCCTTGGAAACCTCGCGGGCCAGCAGTCGGGCGTGCGCGGCCCAAGATTCGGCCGTGGGCGCAAGCGCTTCGCGAAACGCGGCCCGCATCGCGGCTTCGCCTTCGGCGATCTTCTTGCCCTGGTCCTCGAGCACGCGGTCGATGAAGCCAGCACGCAGCAGGCCTTCGATGTTGCCCTGCACCCACGGCGCGAACGATTGATCGAGTACCTCGGCGGCCACGGGATCGTTGCGACCCGTGCCGCGCAGCGTTCGACGCAGTGCTTCGAGCAGTCCGTCGCGGACGCATGTCTCGAAGTATTGCTGGTCCTGCGGATCGAGATCTCCACGCGCCCGCCCCTTACCGGGAACGAGCACGCCCAGGCCCATGCCCTCGCGCGTGAGCAGGTCGTCCACCCCGAGGACGGCCTCCTGCACCGCCTTGCCGAACTCCGCCAGCACGCGATGGGGGTCGGTCCGGTCGCCGCGAACGTCCGCCAGCGCCTGGTCCGCACGTCCTTCGAGCTCGGTGACCGCATTGAGCGTGGCAATGCGAGCGGCATCGAGAGCCTCTCCAAAGCGACGCACGGTGAGCGTTCGCTTGAGCTCGCGCGCCTTCTCGAGAAAGTGCCGCTCGAGCGCCTTCTCCACCCCGAGAAATGGGTCGTCGCCCTTTCCTCCCTCGGTGCGGTGTTCGAGCGCGTCGCGAGCACACAGCGGAACGACCTCGACGAGGACTTCGCCGAGCTGATCGCGAAGGTAGTCCGCGAGCTCTTTGCGTTCGGCCTCGTCGAGCGTGTCGACCTTGTTGAGCACGCCGAGCACCTGACGACCACCCGCGCGTAGGCTGGCCAGCATGCCGACCTCGGTGGCAGCGCCGCTGCGTGTCGCCGAGAACAGCCAGACCACCGCGTCCGCTTCGTCGAGAAACTCGCGGGCGACCTCCTCGTGGAACGCATCGAGTGCGTTGAGACCGGGCGTGTCGACGACCCGGGCGTCGCCCATCCGCGAGCCGGTGCGCTCGATCTCGACGTGCCGGATTGTCGACGCGTCGGAGGAGTCGAGGCCGTGGAGAAACTTCTGCACGTCCTCGGCCTCGAGCGTGGAGATCCGTCCGTCGCGGTAGTGCACGCGAGCGCCACCGCTGACTCCACGTCGGAACACGTTGATCGTGGAGGTCGTCGGCAGCACGCCCATCGGGGCCACCGCCTCGCCGAGCAGCGCATTGACGAACGTGCTCTTGCCCGCCGAAAACTCGCCCATGATCGCGATTGTCAGCGGGCGAACGAGGCGCTCGCGCGCGGCGACGACCTGATGCATTGCGGTCTCGACCTCGGTCAACGAGACCCCGAGCACGCGGTTGGGCACCGCGGCCAGAAGCGTCGTTGCGGTGGCGAGCAGGTCCTCGAGGCGCTTGGTCTCGCCGGTGTGGGTCAGCTCGGCGAGCAATCGGCGGGCGCGACGTTGCCCAGGAAACTCGATCAGCGAGTCGACGAGCAGGTCCTGCGCGAGGTCGGTCTGACCGCGATGAATGCAGAGCTCGGCGGTGGCCAGGGAGCGCTGGCTCGCGAGCACCGCATCGCGCCGATCGGGGTCACGGACGGGGCTCAGCGGATCGGGACCTGCGGTTCCGCCGACGCCCGGGTCCGCACGAAAGCGGGGCGGCGTGCCGGTGATGAAGTCCTCCGTCATCTCCGCGTCGCCGGTCGCGATGCGGTGACGTGCACGTACGATTCGCAGCTCCTCCGGCGCGGAGGCGTCGTCGCGAGACAGGCGCTCGACAATCACGTCGACCATCGGAGGGTGCAGGCACGCGAGGCGCAGCGCGACGTGGGCGGTCTCCTGTAGGTAGCGATCGCGTGTTGCCTTGGGCGCGACCTCGGCCGCCGCGAGCAGGGCATCGAGCACGCTGGTCTGCATGCCGTCTTCGAGCTCGACCGAGCCATCCTCCCCGGTTTTTTCCGCAACGGCGGCAAGGGCCCAAAGCCGTCGCGTCATGGCGTCGTTGGGCGACGCCTGGACCAAGCGCATCGCGAGCTCGCCGATCGAGTCGGGCTCGTCCTTGGGCAGCCCGACGGTGAGCCCGACGTAGAGCCGAGTCGGGTCCAGGGCGGGGTCGCCCTCGAGCTTCTCGAGCATGGTGTGCGAGCCGAGTCGGTCGCCCTTGGCTCCGAGCACGCGCGCCATCGCCTCGCGGGTGCGACGGTCGTTTTCGTCGTGCCGCAGCGCGTCGAGCAGCCACAGCTCGGCGTCGGCAATCTCGTCCGCTGAAAGCAAGAGCTCGACCCCCCGCAAGATCAAGACCTCGCGCAGGTGCGGCACCAAGGCGTCGGGTAGGCGCGCCTTGGCCTTGTACAGCTCGCGCAGTGCCCGATCTTCTTCGCCCCGAGCGAGTTGGGTGAGCCCGGCAAGCAGCGACGTCAGGAACTGAACCTCGGGGACGTCCTCTTTGGCGATCGAGCCCGTTCCCCGCGCGGCGCGACGCAGGTGGTCGAGCGCGGGCTCGGGTTTGCCCTGGTAGAGCAGCAGGGCGCCGCGCAGCATGTCGACGGGCTCGTCACCGAGGGGCCCGCCGTCGAGTGCTTCGATCGCTTCGCCGAGCTCCTTGAGCGGGCGGCCGCCGAGGATCAGGTCGTGCACGAGCGTGAGTGCCAGCGCAAGTCGAGAATGCGGCTCGTCGGCGTGCGACTGCAGGTTTCGCCGCAGCCGTTCGGTCGCGCCGGCGATGTCGCCACCGAGACGCTCCTCGCGTCCGGTCATCAGGATCGGCTTGAGCTGATCGGGGACCGGAGGGGAGCCGGTGACCTCGGAGACCAGTGCTCCGACTCGCCGGACCCAACCGCCGAGTGCATCGCCAACGGAGAAGCGGCGCGAGGAACTTGGGCGTTCCGAACCGCCCTCGGAGCGGTCATCGGAGCTGGAAGGCTCTTGCTCGTCGTCGCCCGGCGGCATGGCGGGGACTTTACCCCGTCATGCGGTCGAGGGTAGTGCGGATGGCCGCGAGCTCGCGCTCCAGCGTGTGGTAGCGGTCCCGAGCGTCGCTGCGCTTCTCGGCGAGCGCCGCGTCGTCTTCGCCCAGCTGAGCGCGCGCGTGCTCGAGGACTCCCTGCAGCTGCTTGCCGAGCGCGACGTTGGCGAGCACGAGGTGCTCGTCGAGTGCAGCGCAGTGCTTGTCGATGACCGCCTCCACATTCTCGCGGAGTGCCTCGGTGGCGGTGTCGAGTGCCGGCGCGAGCTCTTTGTCGGCTCGCGCGCGGGCCGTTCGGAGCGACTTCTCGCGCAGGAAGACGGTCGCAAGCGGGCCGGCGATCGTCATCGCCAAGCCGGCAACGGTGCTGCCGAAGTACATCACGGCGGTTCCGGCCAGGCCGATCGCGACGAGCCCGGCCTCGAGGGCCATCGACGGCGGGTCGAGGTAGATCGTGGGACCACGAAAGCCGAGCCGCATGGTGGCGAGGAACAGCCGCCGTCGCGCCTGTTCGCCGTGCGTACGGATCGCGGCGCGCGTCATTTCGTCCAGCGCCTCGCGAATCTTCTGCGACTCGTCGTGTGCAAACGCGAGGAACGAATCGTGCAGAGCCCCCGGCAGCAGCGTGGACAGCTCGCGGTGGTTGGCGGTGCGGATCTTTTCGTTGGTCGCCTTTTCGATCTCGACGCGGAACTCGGCGATCCGTTCGCGTGACGCGGAGACGAGGGTCTTGCGATCTTCTTCGATGCGGTTGCGAACCAGGACGAGGTCGCTGTCGTTGTCGACGAGATCACGCTCGATCGTTCGGATCTCGCGGCGAAGAATCTCGCGCTCGAGCGTGACCGCGCGCGAAGCGATGGCGGCGTTATGGCTCAGCAGCGCGGTGTGACGCATCAGGCTCGAACGGGCGCGAGCAGGCAGCACTTCGTCCGAACGAGCCCCGGACGCCAGAAGGAACTGGCGCAGGCGTACGACTTCCTGGACCCCGAACGCCTCGCTCTTGCCGTCGGCCAGGGCACCGCGTGCGTTGGTCTGAAAGATCGCGATCTTTGCCACGGCCTCGGCAGGAGCGACCGCCGTGATCTCCGTCTGCAGGTACTCGACGAGCTTCGGTCGGTCCTCTTCGGAGACCAGGTCGATGCGGTTGATCACCAGGGCAAGCTTGGCGCCCGAATCTTCGAGACCGCCGACGGCGGCCACCGCATCGCGCAGGAAAGCCATCTCGGCGCGATTGAGGAGCTGGGTCGCATCGAGGACGAGGATGAGAACGTCGGCGCGGGGGAGCTCGCCGCGGCTGATCGCGCCGCGAACTCGCGCCATGTCGTTCATCCCGGGTGTGTCGATGACCTCGAGCGACTCGGGCAGCTCGCCCTCTGGAATGACGAGCTCGATCGTGGAGGCGTCGTCCGGTTTGATCTTGCCGGTCGCGAGCTCGCGGAACTTCTCCTCGTCGACCTCCTGCCGCTCACCCTCGGGCGATACGAGCCAGCGCCCGGGATCGGACCCCACGCGCACGCCGACGATCGCACCCGTGGTGGGGGTGACGCCGGTCGGCAGGGCGCTGTAGCCGAGAATCGCGTTGATGAGCGTGCTCTTGCCCTGCTTGATCTCGCCGAGCACCACCGCGCGCACGCGATTTTCCTCGAGTCGTCGGTGGGCGTCCGCGATGATGGTGTCGCCCAGCCCTTCGATGCCGAGCTGACCGGCAATCTCGGACAGGCGATCGGCGACCGCGAGGAGGCGATCCTTCATCGGCGGCGCGGCGTCGGTGGTCTCGATCGTCTCGACGGTCACAGCAGTCCCAGCCTTCGCGTGAGGGTCTGGTCGCAGCGGGCGAGCGACCAGGTGTCTTCGAGGGCGCGGTCGAGGCGTTCCTTGAGCGCCGGGTCGAGCTCGAGTGGATCGGTGGGCGGCTCGGGCGGCGCCTCGACCTTTGCGTCGGCGGGCTTGGCGTCGTCGCTTTCGTCCGCTCTGGCGTCCGTCTCCGGCGCCGCGTCCTGGTCGGGGTTGGGCTTGCGCTGGTCGCGGTTCGCGGTGGGATCCGTGCCGCCGCGCAAGAACCACGCGGCGTTCGTGCCCAAGCGCGCCGCCGCGCCAAACACATGCGAGAGGCGTTCGGTGATCGCTCCGGAGGCGGCGGGCCGCGGAGCACCCAGGCTCCATTCGGCGCGCCCGACCGAGCTGAGCACCTCGAGTCGAGCCATCACGCCCGAGCGGGCGAAGTCCTCGAGGGCGCGGCGTCGGGCGTCGAGCCCCGCGGTCTTCGGAAACCAGGGAACATCTTTGGCTTCGGTGAGCGGCATGCCTTCGAGCGCTCGCTCGAGGTTGCCGACGGCGATCATTGCCGCGCGATCCGCCGAGAACGTCGCGATCCGGGCCCAAGGACGCAGAATGAACCCGACCGGCCCGAGCGAGCGCTGGGCTCGGTTGGCCATCAGGTGCCCGGTGAACAAGGGGCCGTGGTCGCACTGCAGGTGACCGAGCGCCCAGCCGAGCACGTACGTGCGCTCGAGCTGCGTGCACTCCATGAGCCGCGGCAAGTCGAGGACGAGCCAGTGGACGCCGCCCTGGGTGGTGCCCAGCGGCGTCGCGAGCGGCCAACGCTCTTTGGCATCGGGTCGCAACACTCGCAGCGACGGCAGCGGCGCGCGAAGCAGGCGGATGAGGCCTGCAATCTCCTCGAGGATCTCCTGCGGAGGCTGCTCCTTGGGGGGCAACAGCACGTCCTGAAGCGCCCTCGTGGTCGCGTTCCAGCGGCGGTCGATGCCCCGGAACAGCGGGTCGCCGATGCGAGAGCCGTGAATCCAGGCCGCGCGCCGAATATCGACGCCGTACGCGTACGCGGAGCGAGCGACGCGTTGCTCGTAGGCCAGGAGCTCCCGGCGCTGGAGGAAATGGGGAAGGTCGGCAGGGGCCGCCACGAGTGAACCCTTGCGCGGAGCGTAAGCATTGTCCAGCAAAGGGCATCGGGGGGGCGGGTAAAAAGGGCATCCCGTACGATCGGGGGGGCGGGAGAGGGCTTGTTTTGGGGGCCTGTGCGCTTGCGGGCGCCCACGGAAGTGGGTATCCCGCGATGGCTGTGGCGAATGCCAAGGATCTGTTGCTGGAGGTCGACCTTCCCAAGGAGGTCTGGGGGCGTAGTGGCCGACCGACCCGCGGCAACATGGTGCGCTGGTTCGGGTTCGCCATGTTTGCGCTGCTGGGGCTGGCGCTGCCGTGGATCGGGGTGAAGGTGATCATGATCGCCGGTGCCCTTGCAGCGGGCCTGGGCCTGCCTTGGTTCGCCGATCAGCGCCTCGGCGTGATCGAGGCGGAGGTCGCGGCGGCCACCAAGAGCAATGCGGCGACGCTGCTCGGTGGCCTGGAGGAGCGGCGGATCGTTGCGCTCTTTGCGCCACACGGATGGGTTGCTCTTCAGAAGGCACGCCTCCATCTGCTGGCGGGCGATGGCCGAGCGGGGGCGCGGGCTCTGTCCGAGTGTGGACGGCTGTGTGGTGAGCCGAAGCATCCGGCGCTCCTCAGCGGCCAGGCCCGCGGGTTCGTGATGTCGGGCGACCGGGCGGAGGCCCGCAAGCTCCTCGCCGAGCTGGCGAGTGGCGACAAGATGACGCCGCGCGATCATCTCGACTACGGGACGATCTTGCTCGGGGAGTCGGGTCGGGCGAAGACGGCGAAGGACGAGATCGAACGCGCGGCGGAGTCGCTCGGCGAGCATCCGCAGGCAGACGCCGCGCTGGCGATCGTGCGCACCCGGGACGACAGGCTCGACGAAGCGGGCAAGCTGCTCGATCGCGCCGAGGCAGCGGACGATGTCGATTCCGATGTCGTGGCACAGGACCTGATCAAGAAGGCTCGCAAGGCGCTGCGTCCCGCTCTCAAGGACGCGAAGAAGGGAATCGGGGGGGCGGGTCGAAAGGGCAAGCGGACGCAGTCGACCTCGGACGCGGGCAAGGGCGGTCGAAAGAAAGGCCGCGGCAAGAAGAAGGACAAGCGGAAGGAACGCCGCGAGAAGCGAAAAGCCGGTCGCGCCCAGGCGTCGGGCAAGCACGAAGCCGTGCCTCAGGACGCGGCGGACGATGCTGTTGTCGAGGACGACGCGGAGAAGGCAGCAGCGGAGAAGGCAGCTGACAAGGCAGCAGCTGACAAGGCCGCAGCTGACAAGGCCGCAGCGGACAAGGCCGCAGCTGACAAGGCCGCAGCTGACAAGGCCGCAGCTGACAAGGCCGCAGCCGAGCAAGCAGCGGCCGAGCGAGCAGCGGCCGACAAGGCAGCGGCCGACAAAGCAGCGGCGGAGAAGGCTGCGGCCGACAAAGCCGCGGCTGACCAGGCAGCGGCCGAGCAAGCCGCGGCCGACAAAGCAGCGGCCGACAAAGCAGCGGCCGACAAAGCAGCGGCCGACAAAGCAGCGGCCGACAAAGCAGCGGCCGACAAAGCCGCCGCCGACAAAGCAGCCGCCGACAAAGCAGCAGCCGACAAAGCAGCAGCCGACAAAGCAGCGGCCGACAAAGCAGCAGCCGACAAAGCAGCGGCCGACAAAGCAGCGGCCGACAAAGCAGCGGCCGACAAAGCAGCGGCTGACAAAGCCGCCGCCGACAAAGCAGCGGCCGACAAAGCAGCCGCGACACCGGCCCCGCCCAAGCTCAACTCCCTGTTCGGCAGCAAGCCAGCCGGCAGCAGGCCGGCCGGAGCCAAGCCGCTCTTCAAGGCGCCACCGCTTCCCAAGGTCGGCTCGGGCAGCGGTTCCAAGCTTTCGTTTCCGAAACCGGCGGCGCCCAAGCCCGGCGGCATCACGAAGCCGAAGGCACCATCTCTCGGTGCCAAGCCCGCCGCGCCGGCAGCCCCCAGCGTCGCTGCCAAAGCACCGCCCAAGGTCGCGGCGCCGAAGATCGCACCGCCCAAGGTCGCGTCGGGATCCGACGACGATGGCTGGGGCGACTTCCTCGACGACGTCGAGCCGCCCGCGAAGCCCAAGAAAGACTGACGAGCTTCGCTACAGATGCAGGGCGGCGTAGACGATGACCGCCGCTGCACCTGCGAGGATCAGAGAGAGGACGAGCCACCGGCCAACCGGCCCAGGACGGCACGCTTCGTTGTCGACCAACTCCGTCGCCATGAAGCGACCCGAGTTCGACGGAAGCTGCTTTGGATCGGGTACCTCGATCTGCAGACGCTGCACCGTCACCGACGAACGTCGTGCTCGCCGTTGCGGAGCGTCGTTCGCAGCAAGCGGTACCGCCTGACTTCGCGCAGTGCTCATCGTCCCCACCCCCGAGTCCGGATCATAACCATGTGCTTCCGCGCACGGTGCACGAAAACGCCCCGAAACTTCGTTGGTTCGCCTCTGAGTGGATGCCTAGCACGCCCACGCCCGCAGGTGCACCCACCCCGACGCACGCAACACGCACGCCGGATTCGATGGTTTGTCCGACTCAGCCGCCCTTGCGAAGCTCGGTCAGGACCTGCTTCGCGAGCGCCTTGAGCGTGTCGAAGACACCGGTGCCCGTCGTTGCCACGGCCTCGAACTCGGGCACGCGCGTCGGGTTGAGCACCTCGGAGAGCTCCTCGACCGGCACGGCGCTCGGGAGATCTCGTTTGTTGTACTGGACCGTGTACGGAAGCTTGTCGAGATCGTAGCCCTGCTCGGCCAGATTCTCGCGCAGGTTCTCGAGGCTCTCGATGTTGGCCTCCATGCGCTCCATCTGCGAGTCGGCCACGAAGCACACGCCGTCGACACCCTTGAGGATCAGCTTCCGGCTTGCGTCGTAGAAGACCTGACCGGGCACCGTGTACAGGTGGAAGCGAGTGCGAAAGCCTCGGATCTCACCAAGCGACAACGGAAGGAAATCGAAGAAGAGCGTTCGCTCTGTCTCGGTCGCGAGCGAGATCATCTTGCCCTTCGCGTCGGGCTTGGTCTTGTTGTAGATGTACTGCAGGTTGGTCGTCTTCCCGCACAGGCCGGGACCGTAATAGACCAGCTTGCAGTTGATCTCGCGCGAGCTGTAGTTGATGAAGGACACCGTGGATCGACGAAGGTAACGCCTGAGTCCTCTGCGGAGGAAAAACCGGGACTCAGTCGTTGAAGAGGTTGTCGATGTCCGCGTCGGTGATCTCGGCGAACACGTTGACTTGAGGAGTCTTGGCCTTCTTGGTCACGTCCTCGAGAATCTTCTCGAGCTCCGTGGTTGCCTTCTTGACGCGGAGTCGGACCAGGCCGTGCGTGGTGTTCTTGTCGAAGAGGACGACGAGAATCACCCGGCGGCCCACGATGGTCATGTGGACGCTGATGCCCTTGCCCTCGTGGAACTGGCCGGTGAACTCTTCCTCTTCGATCAGCTTGGCGATACCGCCGGTGGCCGCGACGTTACCGGCGACCAGTGAGCTGAGAGAGGTGGTGTCCAGCTCGTTGGCGGCCCCGGCCGCAGCGATCAGCTGACCGTTTTTGTCGACGACGAGGATGGCTCGCGAGCGCGAGTCCTGGTGGAGGCGGTCCGAGACGGCCTGAATCCGTCGGACTTCGTCCTCGTACATCACGATCTGAGAGCTGAGAGATGACAACTGTGAGGTCTCCTCGGAGTCGTGGCGCGAGGGGCCGGGCCCGAAAGCGTGCCCGAACCTAGCAGACTCCCCCAAGCAAGTCTACGGGCCCATCTGGGCGGTTTTTGGGACAGTCCGCGAGCACTCGGACGCCGAACGCCGGGCTATCACAGCCGGCGACGATCCTCCAGGGCACGATGCAGCGTCGTCACGTCGGCGTATTCCAGCTCGCCACCGACCGCGACCCCAGAGGCGATCCGCGAGACCTTGATGCCCAGGGGTGCGAGCAGGCGAGACAAGTACAACGCGGTCGCGTCGCCTTCCACGTTGGGGCTGGTCGCAACGATGACCTCCTCGACCGCCGCCCCATCGTCATCATCTTTGCGTTCGAGGCGTTTGAGCAGGGCGTCGATCCGAAGGTCGGCCGGGCCGATCCCGCCCAGCGGATCGAGGACCCCGTGCAGCACGTGGTAAAGGCCGCGGTAGACCCCTGAGCGCTCCAGCGCCATCCGGTCCTGCGGCTGCGCTACGACGCAGATCAGGGACTTGTCGCGTCGGGCATCGCGGCAGCGGGGGCACACCTCTTCGGGCGAGAAGT
>JGI12316J15310_10000037_pt16 | contig 55346 bp, 44 predicted proteins | sample MarCyaLeptolynsp_FD_15310 | JGI IMG/M metagenome (IMG submission 15310) | reverse complement strand
GGCTGTCGCTGAGGTTTGCCGTCCGCAGCGGGCGCACTGCAGCCAGACCTTGCGTACCGGCCACGCCCGGTCATGGTCGCAAACCGGACAGCGAAAGCCGTCGGGCCAACGCAACTGCATCAGGTAGTCGCGACACGCGTCCTCGGTGGCGAAGCGGGCCTCGAATTCGACCAGATCGCGCGGGTAATCCTCCACAGCGCCGTATACTACATCTTGGGGCTACCTGAGTCAAGTGGATACCCCACAACATCGAATATCCATCGAACGCTGACCTGCCAAAGCTTTGGGCTCTGTGTGCTGAAGAGCTCAACTTGGCTCCGCATCAACACCAAGAACAAATATTCAAATCAATCCTTGGGAATTGTCAGTCAGTGGTAAGCAATCTAGCCGCGATCCGAAACCGGTTTGGTGATGCTCATGGGCAGGGTCGCCGCCCGGTACGGCCAAAGCCACGCCACGCCGAACTCGTGGTGAACCTGGCAGGTACAATGGCGGCCTTTATTGTCGCCACCTGGAGCGAGAAGATTGGTGAGCGAGGTCGCCGGTCCGGTAATCTATAGACCTCATGGCGTTTCGCGGATGGATCAAGACGGCGGCGGCTGCTTGCTGCCTGCTCCCTTTGGCTGCGATCGCAACCGCGCAGCAGCCCGACGATCCGAACTGGAAACTCACCATCTCCGCCAACCAACGCTTCTTCGAGCGCAACGGAAAACCCTTCTTCTGGCTCGGAGACACCGGCTGGTTGCTGTTCAAGCGCCTCGATCGGGAGGAGACCGAGCGCTACCTCGAAGACCGCCGCGCCAAGGGCTTCAACGTCATCCAGGCGATGGTCTTGCATTCGGACGACGACGTGAACGCCTACGGCAGCGCCGCGCTCACGGACAAAGACCCAGGCCGTCCGAAAACCACGCCGGGAAACGATGCGACCAAGCCGGGGGAGTACGATTTTTGGGACCACGTGGATTGGGTGGTCGACCGCGCGGCCGAGAAGGGGATCTACATCGGCATGGTCGCCACTTGGGGCTCCATCGCCCGGGGCGGCCATTTGAACGAAAGCAACGTCGAAGCCTACGCGACATTCTTGGCCGAACGTTACCGCAACCGGCCCAACATTGTTTGGATCACCGGGGGCGACACCCGCGGCGACCGCGAAACCGACATCTGGCGCACCATGGGCCGGACGTTCCAGCGGCTCGACCCGCATCATCTGGTGACCTTCCACCCGTTCGGGCGCACGCAGTCCTCCACTTGGTTCCACGCCGAGGAGTGGCTCGACTTCAACATGTTCCAGTCCGGCCACCGCCGCTACGACCAGGACGACTCGCCCGACGCCAAGGGCGAGGACAACTGGCGCTACGTCCTCGAGGACCACGCCAAGCAGCCGCCCAAGCCGACCCTCGACGCCGAGCCCTCGTACGAGGGCATTCCGCAGGGCTTGCATGACCCCGCAGAGCCGTATTGGACGGATGCGGACGCGCGGCGGTACGCCTACTGGTCCGTGTTCGCCGGGGCGGCGGGACACACCTACGGCCACAGCGCCGTGATGCAGATGCACAACCCCAAAACCGGCAAAGGCGGCTACGGGGTCCGCGAGTTCTGGACGGAAGCGATCGACGCCCCCGGCGCGGGGCAGATGCAGCACCTGAAGAAGCTCATGCTGTCCCGGCCGTATTTCGATCGCGTCGCCGACCCGAGCCTCATCGTCGGCGAGAACGGCGAGCGCTACGACTACGTGGCCGCCACCCGCGGCGAGAGCTACGCCCTGGCTTACACCCACACCGGGCGTTCGTTCCGGGTGCGAATGGGCACGGTCAAGGGCGAGCGCGTGCGGGCCTGGTGGTTCAACCCCCGAGACGGCTCGTCGGAGGAGATCGGCGTTTTCGCGAACTCGGGCGAGCGCGAATTCGATCCCCCCGGCCAACCTGAGGCGGGTAACGACTGGGTGCTGGCGCTGGACGGCCGCCGCTGACCCAGCGCCGATGAGCCTTTGGCGCACACCCGGCGGGCTGACGCGTTCGATGCCTCTATACTGATGCCTACATAGATCGCTCTGATGACCAAGTCCCTCCAATCGGGACCCGATCCCAGGCGAGGCTGGATAGCCTACGCTTTAGCCGTCGCTCTGGGCGGACTCTGCGGATTGGGGGCGCTCACCTTCGGCTACGGCGAGGGCTGGGCTTACCTACAGGACAAGCCTGCCAACTGCGCCAATTGCCATGTGATGCAGTGGCATTTCGATTCCTACACGAAGTCCAGCCATCACACCGTCGCCACCTGCAACGACTGCCACCTGCGCCATGATTTCTTGGGCAAGTGGCTCACCAAGGCCGACAACGGATTTTTTCACTCGTTGGCGTTTACCACCGGCGCTTTCCCTGACCCGATCCGCATCAAGCCGCGCAATCGCCGCGTGACGCAGCAGAGCTGTCTGTACTGCCACCGCGACTTCGTCAACTCGCTATTGCCGGCCCACGAGGGCGGCGAGGCCATGCTCTGCGCGCGGTGTCACCAGAGCGTGGGACATGCCCAACGCTGACGGCGCCCACCAGGAAATCCACCATGCCTCTGCAACGAACCCGCATTCTGCTCTCCCTCTTCCTCGCCGCCGTCGGCGCGACCGCACTGGTCGGCTGGGTGTTGATCACGATCCTGGGCCACAAGGAAGAGGCTCGACAGCAGTACGCCCGGGTCGTCGAGGTCAACGAGATCACCACCGACCCCGCGCCGTGGGGGTTGAACTGGCCGCACCAGTACGAGGGCTACGTAGCCACCGCCGGCGACAAGTTCTATGGCGGCAGCAGCGCTTTGACCGAGAGCAAGCTCGAGCAGTCTCCCTGGCTGCGGCGGCTGTACGCCGGCTACGCCTTCAGCATCGACTACCGCGAAGCGCGCGGACACGCCTACATGCTCTATGACCAGGGCGTCACCGAGCGCGTGACCCAGAAGCCGCAGGCCGGGGCCTGCCTGCACTGCCACGCCTCGACGACGGTGATGTACCGCAAGGTCGGCCTCGAAGCCATGGGCGAGCCGACGGACGACCAGGCGCTGGCCGCGTCCTTCAACATGCCGGCCATCATCCGCGGGTTTGAAGAGGTGAGCAGACTGCCCTACAACGAAGTGCTGGCCATGGTGCAAGCCGCTCCCGACGGCACCCCGCAAGATTCCTCCACCACCTTCCCGTCGCCTCCCGAAGGCGGCTTCACCGGAGAGTATGCCGGTCAGCCCTTGCCCGACGGCCACCAGAGCCTTGGCAACGCCCACCCGGTGAGTTGCATCGACTGCCATGAGCCGGAGACCCTGCAAACGCGCGTGAGCCGCCCGGGCTTCGTGCGCGGCATCGCCGCACTGGCCGAAAGCGATGCGCCGACGCCGCACCTGCCGAGCATCGAGCGATGGCGCCGCGGCGACCGTTCCCAGCCCTACGACCCCAACCAAGACGCAAGCCGCCAAGAAATGCGTTCGTTCGTCTGCGGCCAGTGCCACGTGGAATACTACTGCGCCAACAAAGACGTGCTGACCTATCCCTGGGGCAACGGGCTGAAGATGGAGGAGGCCGAAAGCTTCTGGGACCAAAAGACCTTCCCCGACGGCTCGAAGTTCTATGACTACGTGCACGGCGAGACGGGCGCGAAGGTCTACAAGGTGCAGCACCCGGAGTTTGAGCTGTGGAGCTCGGGCATCCACGCCCGCAGCGGCGTCAGCTGCGCCGACTGCCACATGCCCTACCGGCGCGTCGGCGCGATGAAACTCAGCAGCCACAACGTCCAGAGCCCGCTGGCAACCGTCAACGAGTCGTGCCGGACCTGCCACCACATCGCCGAAGACGAGCTGCGCGAGCGCGTGGCGACCATTCAGGAGAACACTCAAGAGTTGTTGGAGCGCGCGGCCGGCGCCATGACCGCCATGCTCGACGCCACCCTGCAGGCCAAAGCGGCCGGAACGAGCGAGGAGCAGCTCAGCGAGGTCTTCGATCTCCAGCGCAAGGCGATGTGGCGACTGGACTACATCAGCAGCGAGAACTCCCGGGGCTTTCACGCCGACCAGGAAGCCGCGCGCATCCTGGCCGAATCGATCGACTATAGCCGCCAAGCGCAGGCGTTGGCATTGCAACTGCGAGCCCCGCAGCCGCCGAGTACGGGCGATTTGCCTCGCGAGCCCGTGCAGGGCGTCACCGACCGCGGCGCCGGAGCGGAGTAGATGCCGGGCAGAGGCAGTGCCACCGCTCCTGGCGTCGCCGGCCCGGCATCGCTACATTGAGGACATGGGCGGCCGCCTTCCACTCTCCGCGGACAGTCCTCGTCGCGGCAGCGCCTAGCGGCGCGCGCCCCTCTCCCGCTCCGAAAAAGGAACAACCCTGTGCCGACTGTCTGGAAGACGGCGCTGCTGCTGGCGGCGTCGAACCTGTTTATGACCTTCGCCTGGTACGGCCACTTGAAGTCGCTGAGCCAGCGGCCGCTGTGGATCGCCATCCTGGCGAGTTGGGGCGTCGCATTCTTCGAATACGCGCTGCAGGTTCCGGCCAACCGCATCGGCTTCACGGAGCTGCGGCTGGGGCAGCTGAAGATCCTGCAAGAAGCGATCACGCTGACGGTGTTCGTACCCTTCGCGGTGCTGTACATGAAGCAGCCGGTCAAGCTCGACTACCTCTGGGCCGGCCTTTGCCTGTGCGGCGCCGTGTACTTCGTGTTCCGCAGCGCCTAGTCAGCCAGCCCGATCGCGTACAGCGCATCCTTGGTGCGGATATACATGCGGCCGTCGACGATCGCCGGGGTCGCGAAAATCTCCGAGCCGAAGTCGTTCACCGCCAGCACCTCCCACTTGCCCGTGGCGCTGAGCACCACCACTTTGCCCTGCTCGGTGGCCACATAGATCTTGCCGTCCACGCCCACCGGCGAGGCGTAGTAGTCTTCCATCGCTTCGCGCAGGCGGCCCTGCTTGAGAACTGCGCCCGTCTGCGCGTCAAGACTCGTGGCGATGCCGCCGTTCTTGAACAGGTAGACCACGTCGCCGTAAACCAGCGGTGCGGGAACGTCCGGCAGCGATTTCTCGTAGCGCCACAGCACGTGCGTATCGGTCACGTCGCCCTCGCCGCCCAACTTCACAGCCAGAATGCCGTTGCGTGCGGCGCGGCGGGTGCGAAAAAACGTCCACTCGCGCTCGTTCATCAGGCCGCTGCGGTCCAGGTCCACGGCTCGCCAGCTTCCCGTCGGCTGCCACGGCGGAGGCAGCTCGCTCTGGGCCAGCAGGTTGTCGCCGTTCTTGTCGGCGGCGGCGATGACTTCGGAAAACGGCGGCAGGTCCACCTGCTGTCCGGCGTCGTTGCCCGAGGTCCAGCCATTGAAGTAGAGAATGCCGTCGGCGATGGTCGGCGCCGACTTCGGCTGGCAGGTCAGCCCCCGCACGAACCACTCCTCGCTGCCGTCGACGATCGAATAGGCCGTCAGGCGGTACGAACCCGGCGCGATGATCTGCGCGGGACCGCTCTCGGGCCGGTAGACGAGCGGCGTGGAGTAGCCGTTGATCACGTTGCGCGGCTTCTTCCAGGCGATCTCGCCGTTGTCGGCGTCCACGGCGATGATGTAGGCGTCGGTGTCCTGGTCGCACACCAGCACCACGCGGCCGTCGGCGTACACCGGCGAAGCCACGATGCCGTGCTGACTGTTGAACGGCCCCAGCGGGACCCGCCACAGCTCCTTGCCGTCCCAGTCATACCCGACCAGCCCAAAATCAGCGAAAAAGACGAAAATGCGGCTGCCGTCGGTGACCGCGGTGGGTGCGGCGCGGTGGTTCAGGGCGTGCTGCTGCTCGCGCTTGGGGGCCTCGACCGACTTTCGCCACAACAGCTTGCCGCTCGCGCGGTCGAGCGCCATGGTGATCAGTTCATCGCCCTCGGCGCCGGTCAGGAAGATGCGGTCTCCTGTGAGCACCGGCGAGGATTTTCCTTCCGGCAGCGCGGTCTTCCAGATGACGTTCTTGTCCGGCCCGAACTCCACCGGCAGCGGCTTGCAGGATGGGCACAGCCCGGAGCCGTTCGGCCCGCGCAACTGCGGCCAATCTTCGGCGGAGAGTCCCGCGACGAGCAGAAGGAAGAGAAAGGGATACGTGATCGACCTGCGCATGCCAACACCTCGCGGCCGGTCTGCTTGCCAAGTCCCGCCGCTGCTGACGCCTCGCTCCGCCGGGATCCAACAGCTCGAGGTTCGGCAAGGAACCCGTCCCAGCCTGCGGAGACGAAGACGTACCGCCTAGAGCATAGCAACAGAGGCCCGCTACATCCGTGGCTGGGTGCGAATCTCGTAGTCGTCGGCGTCGAACTCCGAGATCTCCGGCTCCGGCAGCCGGCCCGACCAGTGCGCCCACAGCCAGACCAAGCCCGTGACCAACCCACAGCAGCCGGCGACGGCCCCGATCGTGCGCGGCGAATAGAGATCGGTGGCGATGCCGGCCGCGGTCAACGACAGCATCATCACTGTCCACGTCATGGTCTCGATCGTCGAATAGACCCGGCCGCGGAAGGCGTCGTCGACGTGTCGCAGCAGCTGCTCCTGGTTCAACACCGTGCTGACGCCGACGCCGGTTCGCGACAGCCCTACAAAGAAGAACGCCAGCCAGAACGTCGGCGCCTGCGAGAAGAGGATGTAGCTGAGCCCGTGCACGATGAAGCCGGCGCCGATCAGCTTTTTGTAGCCGTCAAAGCTGATCCGCTTCCCCGCCCAGTGCGCGAACGCCGAGCCCACCAGCAGCCCGAAGCCGGCCGCGCTCCAGATCACGCCGATCCCCGTCGGCCCGCGGTCAAAGACCTTTTCGCCGAACAGGCTGAACAGAATCTGCGCCGCTCCGCCGCCGAACGCCCAGCCCACCTGCAGCAACGCAATGCCAAAAAGCAGCGGCTTGGAGGTGAGATAGCGCAGGCCCTCGCGGTACTCGCTCCAGGGTTTGGCGACATCCTGCTCGGTCAGCGCCTTGCGTTCGGGGCGGAAGTGGCCGCGCTCCAGGCGCAGCCGCCAGATCATCCACGCCGAGAACAGGAACGACAGCCCGTTGATCAGGAACGCCGCCTCATACCCCAATGCCGCCGCGCTGACGCCGCCGAACAGCGTGCCCAGGGTTACTGTCATGTACTTGGTGGTCTGGGTGAGCGAGTTCGCCGTGTGCAGCTCGTGCGGGCTGGCGATGGTGGGCAGAATCGCCGTCCGCCCCGAAGTAAAGAAGGGCGAGGCGAACATCAGCGCGCCGCTGAGCACATAGATCGGCCACAGCGGCTCATAGTCGACCGTCAGGATGAACAACAGCCCGACAAAGCCGCGAATCACATCGCTCGCCAGCATCAGCTTGCGGCGGTCGAAGCGGTCGAGCGAGACGCCGGCCACCGGTCCGGCCAGCATCATCGGGATGGCGCGCGACAGCATCACCGCCGAGACGATCGTCCCGGAGCCGGTGCGCTCGAGGATCAGGCTGAAGACCGCAATCGTGTTGAAGTGATCGCCGATTTCGCTGACGATCTGGCCGAGCCAGGTGTAGCGGTAGTTCCGATTCGTCCTCAGCAGTTCGAGGAAGTCATTCAACCTACAGGATACGTGGAGCGGCCATGCTAGAGTCCGATCAGGCCCCCTGTGATGACTCGCCGACTCGCCTTCGTGCTGGCCCTGGCCGTGTTGAGCGGGGCCGCACAGGCCTACATCCGCAATGAACGGCGCGCCGGCGTCCCTTACTTCCAGGCCGACCCCGGCAATGTTCGTTATGTGGTCGATCCCGGCACGGCGCCGGGCATGCGCAACCGCAACAACGAGCCGATCATCACCGCCGACAGCAGCCCCACCGCGGCCATCGCGGCGGCGCTCGAGCGCTGGAGCCGGATTCCCGGGTCGTCGCTGCGCTTCGCCTCGCCGACGCCCGCGCAGGACGGCGTCTCACGGATCGACGGCAAGAGTCTCATCACTTTCTCCGACGATTCCTTCAACCGCGCCCTGGTCGGCAGCGCCATCGCCGTCACCCGCCTCACCGCCGACGATGACGGCGCTTTCGCCGACACCGACATCGTCTTCAACCCGAGCCTGCCGTTCTCCACCACGCAGACGCCGGGGACGTTCGACATCGAGGGCACGCTCACGCATGAGTTGGGCCACGCCATCGGCATGGATCACTCCGGGCCCGTGACCGCGACGATGTTCGCCACCGCCGTGCGCGGTTCGCGGCGCTTGCGGACGCTCACCGAAGACGACCGCGCCTTCGTCCGCGAGATCTACCCCGCCCCCGACGCCGAGCCGATGGGAGTCTTGAGCGGCACGGTGCGGACCGAGGCCGGAACTCCCGCCATCGGCGCCCTGGTCAGCGCCATCGAGGTCGATCGCAACATCGTCGTCGGGGTCATCGCCGAAGCCGACGGCTCCTACCGCTTCGGCTCGCTGCCGCCGGGCGACTACGCCCTGACGGTCGACCCGCTGGACGGGCCGGCCACCGCGCCGCAGCTGGGCTTTTCCCGACGCGGTTCGTTGCAAGACTTTCGCACCGCCATCCTCGGCGGCGCCCGCACGCCGGAGCGTTTGGCCGTCACAGCCGGCGCGCAACTTGCGCAGGACCTGACCATTCCCGAAGGCCCGGCGCCGTTCAACGTGCTCGGGCTGGGCATCACGCCCGCAAGCGGCAGCGTGGAGACGCGCGCCGGCATCGTCGTCGATCGCGGCCAGACCTATTCGGTGCAGATGCACGGCGACGGGCTCGACGACTCCTCGTTGAGCGAAGCCGCGCTGGTGTTTCTCGGCACGGGCGTCAGCGTCGTCCCCGACACGTTTCGGCGCGACACGCTCACCTTCAGCAACGGCGACTCCTTCCCCCGGCTCCACTTCGACATCTTTGTGGCGAACGACGCGCCGTACGGCTCGCTCAGCGTCGGCGTCGCCACCGAGACCGACGCGGCGCTGCTGACCGCCGGCATCGAGATCGAAGCCGCCGCGCCGCAGCCGCTGTTTTCGAGAGACTCCATCGTCAACGCCGCCAGCTTCGTCGGCGGGCCGGTGGCGCCGGGCGAGATCGTCTCGATCTTTGGGGAAAACCTAGGCCCCGACGGCGGCGCGGCGGGGCGCTTCGACCCCATCACCGGCGGCCTGCAGACCGAGTTCGAGGAGACGGCCGTCTTCTTCCAGGACACGCCGGCGCCGCTGTTCTACGCTGGGCCGGGGCAGATCAATGTGCAGGTCCCCGTAGACGTCGCGCCGGGCCAGTCGGCGGTGGTGAAGATCATGCGCCAAGGCGTGGTGAGCGACTTGGCGACGGTTCCGGTGCAGGCCGAGGCCCCGGGCCTGTTCACCCTCGACGGCTCGGCGCTGATCGCGCTCAACCAGGACGGCTCGCTCAACTCCGCCGCCGCGCCCGCCGCCCGCGGCAGCGTGGTCACACTGTATGCGACGGGCCAGGGCGCGACGACGCCCGCAGTTGCGACCGGCGAGCCGGCCGGGATCGAGCCGCTCAGCCGGGTGGAGGACGGCGCGGTCGAGATCACCGTCGACGGCCAGCCCGCGGAAGTGTTCTTTGCGGGCCTGGCGCCGGGGTTTGTAGGTCTGCTGCAACTCAACGTGCGCATCCCCGCCACAGCGCAAGCCGGTCCGGCGCGACCGGTGGAGTTGCGGATCCGGGGGACGGCCGCGGCGTCGGCGACCATCGCGGTTCAGTAACCGCGCACCCGCGAGCTGAAGCATCGCGGCTCTGTTGGCTCAAGGCGCCCGAAAGACCTCCACGCGAAGCCCTTCGGCGTCGAACGTCCGCACCGGAGTCAACCCATCCAGACGCTCCGCCCAGGCCCTCTCCGCCTCGTTCGTGGGCCGGAAATCGCTCCAGCGCACCACCCATTCGGGCCGCACCTCCGCCGGCGGCGGCTGGCTCGGAACCAACTCCTCCGGAAACGAACTCAGCGAAACCCAGCGCTCGCGCGGGATCGCAGTCTGCACCCGCATGCGCTGCGAATCCGGCGGCGACGTATCGAGCTCCAGCAGCGTCCGCACCGCCTGTTCGCGGTCGCCCCGGCGCTCGGCTGTTTCCAGAAAGCGCGCCAGCATGTCCGGCGGAATGGGCTTGACCAGCGCCAGGGCCGTGTCTTCCGGCCCGGCGGCCTCGTCGAGAAACCGTGCGGCCTCATAGGCCAGCCGCACCGCGGGGGCCGACGTTTCCCGGGCGACGAACCAATCCGCCGCCACCCACTGCAGCCCGACGACCAGAGCAACCGCCGTCGGCCGCAGCCGACCCAGCCCCGCCAGCAATGCCATCCCGGCCAGCAGCAGATGCGCCTCGCGCGCCGTGACAAAGCGGTCGGGCTGGCCGCGCTCGCCGTGCGACGAAAACAGGATTGCCGCCAGAAACAGGGCAAAAAACAGCCCCAGGGCCTGCCAGCGCGGCTCGCGCCACAACCGTTGTCGCCAGACTGTCAGCCCGCCCAGCAGCGCCGCCGGCAGCAGCATCCAGCCGTTCTTCAAAACAATCCAGCCCAGGTAGATCCAGCGCCAGAACCGCTCGAACGCCCACCGCGCCTCGACGGCGTAGCCGCCTTCGGGGGTCAGCCCGGCATGGATCGCCATCCAGAGCGCCGGGGCCCAGCCCCACAGCAGCCCCGCTCGCACCAAACCCGCCATCGTCCAGCCATCGCGACGCAGGTCGGCCAGAACCAGCACGGGACACAGCAGCCAGGCCTCATAGCGCGTCCAACAAGCCAGCCCCAGCGCGACGGAGGCCGCCGCAGGCCTGCCCTCCAGCCAAAACGCCCCGGCGAAGCACAGCGCGCCCAGCATCAGCATCTCCTGGTAGGGCACGGTCGAGTACGCTGCCAGGAACGGGTTTGTCGCGAAGAACAACGCCGCCGCGATCGCCGCCGGTTCGGGCAAAAAGCGCCGGGCCAGCCGCAAGAAGCCCACCGAGGCGACCGCAGCCACCGCTGCCATCAGCAGCCGGAACCACACCACCGTCGTGGTCATTTGCCCCACGCCCCACAGCAACGACTGCAGCGCCGGCAGTTGGTACGACAGGTAGATCCGGTCGACATTCGCCAGCCGCACCACGCTGTCGCCGCCAAACAGCGCCGGGTAGCGGACGATCAGCCACAGCCGCAGCGCAAGCGCCGTAGCGCTGACCAGCAGCCACACTGGAACTTTCGGTCTCATCGGCGCCGATAGAGCGTCAGCTCGGGCCGCAGGTATTTCCAGTCGAGCGGCGTACGGGCCTCGCCCAGCGTCGTCCACAGCCACAGCGGACGCGGCCGAAACACCGCCAGCCGCTCATAGTCGCGCTCGAGCAGATCGAGATTCGCTTGCGGGTAGGGCGACGCGGCCATCGAGCTGAGCAGCACCCATTCCGGGGGATCGGCCGCCAGGTCGTCGAGCAGCGGATTCGGCCCCAGGGGGTATTTTTCAGGGTCCAGCGGCGGCAGCTCGGGAAACAGGCGCGCTACACGGTCGCCGGGCTGCGCCGACCGCCGGATCACCGACAGCGCCAGGTTCGCCGGATGCGGCGACAGGCGCGCCTCCACCAGCCGCACCGAGGTCAAACCCGCCGCCACCAAGGCCGCCGCTCCCACCCAGAGCCGCCAACGCCCCATCCGGCTCAACACGCAGCCCGCCGCCACCGCGCCCAGCGGCAGAAACGTCGTCTGATAGCGCAAGAACGGCCACGCCGGAACCAGCGCCGCCAAGAAGCCGGCCCCAAAGGCCAGCGCCAGCCCTTTCTCCACGGCGTCGCCGCGGCTCCATTCGCTCAACCCCCGCACCGCCAGCAGCCCGGCCGGAATGCCCAGTCCAAAACGCACGAAATCCGCCGCGGTCCACAGCAGGACCTCGGCCTTGTTCGGCGCTGTCCCCCAGGCCGCACCGTGATCGGCGAGCAGCCCGCCGACCTGGTTCCAGACGCCGACAGGGTTGCTCAGCACGAACGGCATGCCGACCACGAAGCCGACGACCGCCGCCGCCGAAGTCCAAACCCAGGCGCGATTTCCCCGCCGCCGCGCCGCCGCCCAACACAACGCCGCCGCCTGGAGAACGACCGAGTACTTCGCCGCGCATGCCAATCCGCCCAGCAGACCCACGCCGGCCGGCCGGGAGCCGCCGGCGAAAGCCAACGCAGCCGCCGTCGCCAGCAGCGCGGCCGTTGGGTCGACCCGAATCTGGCAGGCCTGCAGCACCAGTCCCGGCGCCACCGCCGCCAGCGCCGCGGCCCACAGCCCGGCCTGCGGTCCGCGCAGCCGCATGCCCAGCAGGAAGCACAAGAAGACCGTCGCCAGATCGATCACCGCCGTCGTCAGCCGCCCGATCACATACACCTGCCCAAAGCCGCCGGGCCGCATCTCGAGGAACGCATCCCGCCATGAACCGTCGAACTCTCCTGTGGCTTCCGCCGCCTCCAGCGCCAACAGCGTCAACTCCAGATGGAGCGTTCCCCAAACATAGGTTTCGGGGTCCAGGTCGAGCCGCGCCGGGTCCGTCCGGGCCAGGGCGAACAGCACGTTGTCTTCATCAAGCGCGTACGAGGATCGGTAGCCCGACGCGGCCGTCTCGGGATCAGCGGGCGGCAAGCCCCATCCCAGCCCCAGAACCCGCAGCAGGACGCCGACAGTGAGGATCGCCCACAGCGCAAAAAGCTGCCGCCCGGTCAGCTCACCCACAGTGCATCTCCACGGCTGCGCGCATGGCGTCGAGCATCTCTTGCTGGTAGCGCTCGAGTTGGAAGCGCCGGCTCCAAACCTCGTGACCGGCCTCCCCCAGTCGCCGGCGCCGCGCCTCATCTCCGGCCAGCCCGACGATCGTCTCGCTGAGCTTGGTCGCATCCGGCGCTTCCAACAGCACGCCGCCCTCGCCGTCGCTCAGGATTTCCGGGATGCCGCCGGTGGGGTACGCAACCACAGGCGTTCCACGGGAAAAGGCCTCCATGATCACGCGCGGCGTCGCCGGCTCCTGAATGGAGGGGACCGCCAGCAGGTCCAGCCCGCCGATCTTTTCGGCCGCATCGTCGCGCCACCCGAGCATTTCCACGTAGCCCTCAGCCGCCCGCGCCACGCGATCGCGATACGCCTTGGCGGCCGGATCGTCGAACAAGGCGTCGCCGATGATCATCCAGCGCGCCCCGGGCAGACGCGGCGCGGCCAGGCGCGCGGCCTCCACGAAGTCAAGCTGCCCCTTTTCCGGCGAGATGCGTCCGACAACGCCGAACCGCAGCCCTTCCGGCTGCTCCGAGCGCGAGGCCGGCGGCGTCCCGTTGTAGACGATCCGCAGCCGCTCGGCGGGCAGGGCGTCGCGGTAAGGCTCGGCGGCGTGCCGGCAGCAAGCCACCGCCAGCGCCCCGCTCCTTCGCAACGCCGCCCGCAACACCCGCGCCGCGCTTGCCTGCGGAATGTGGTTGTGGCTGTGGAACAGCACCGGCGTCGCCCGATGCGCCAGCGCAACGGCCGGCATTGGCCGCGGACCGTTCCCGTAGAACAGGTCCGGCGCGAACTCTTTCCGCATTTGCGCCAGCCGTCGCGCCAACCGCGGCGCGTCGAAAGCGAAGCGCCACTTGTCGCGCCAGGTCTTCTCCCCCGAAGCGTAGCGGTCGCCGGGCAACTCCTCGACGGCAACCCCCAGCGCCTGGGCGCGATCGAGATACGGCCCCGCCGGCGCCGCCAGTCTTGCCGTCCAGCCGGCTTCGAGGAAGGCCGGCAGCAGCTCCAACAAACACTGCTGCGCCCCGCCCAGTTCGCCGAACTGGTCGACGATCAGGACCCGCACGGCGCTTCCTCGCTCAGCCGCCTCTCCAGCAGCGCCGCGATGACAAAGTAGATCGGCAGCACCCGCCAGTAGGTCAGCAGATCCACCCACGCCATCTGCACCGCCAGCGCCGCCCAGAAGGTCAGCGTCCAGGCGCCCAGGAAGCTCGTCAAAGGGTCGGCGGAGCGGCAGCCGCGCCGGCCGATCCACAGCGCCGCCGCCAATAGAGCCAGCACTGCCAGCAGGCCGCCCAGCCCGGCTTCGACGAGCAGGCTCAGGTACATGTTGTCGGCGATCACCGGCCGCCCGGCGACAGCGGAGTGCGGCAGGGTTTTGTACCCGACTCCCAGCAGCAGGGTCGCCGGCCGTTCGGCCAGAAAGCCCGCCAGCAGCGCCCAGGAGTCCCAACGGTCGCCGAGAGCCAGCGCCGGATGCGTCGCTGCCAGCTCCAGCGTCTCCACGAACCGCTCCAGGTAGGACGAGGTGAAGCGGGGCGCCAACGCCAGACAGGCCACCAGAGCGGCCAGCGCCGACCCGCCCGCCACGGCCAGGGTTTTCCAGATGGAGCGAACGCTCACCACCGCCAACAATCCCACCGCCAGCGCCAGCGCCGACGCCCTCGAGTACGAAAACACCAGCGCGGCCGCCAGCGGCAGCGTCCCCAGCGCGACGGCTTTCCAGGAAAGTCCCAAAGCCTCCCGCGCCGCCGGACGCGCCAGCAGCAGGACCGCTCCGAGCAGGCCGAACACGCAGTAGTTGCCCAACTGCCCCGCGTCGTAGAAGAAGCCCTGCGCCCGACGCAGCCGCTCGCCGCCCATCCACACATACTGCTCGGAGTGCGGCGCCAGCGGCGGCCACTGGAAGAGAAAATCGAGACAAGCCAGCAAGCCCGTCAGCGCGGTTGCGACGGCCAGCCAACGCAGCCAACGGCGCGCCGGAAAACCCTCGCGGACGGACCAGAACGCCAGCAACGCAATCCCAAACAGCCCGCACCGCAGGCCGCTAGCCGCCGCCACGCGCCAGCCCGAAAGCGCCAGCGCCGGCCCCAGGCTCAGCAGCAGCATCGTCAACAGCCAGAGCCCGGCGGCGCCCAAGCCGCCCGGCCGCAGCCGCCGCAAACCGAACAGTCCCAGCGCCGCAACCGCCATCGCCGGGTGGAAGCCCCATTCGCCCAGTGGAGGCGCCAGCAGCGTCAGCGCAACGAAAGCGAAGACCCAGCGCTCCCGGCGAGCCAGCGTCCACAAAGCAGCCGTCGCCCCGGCCGCAACCAGCGCCAACACGGCGGCGGCTCGCCAGTCCGGGCCGGCCAGCCACAGCCACAGCGACGTCAAGCCGCCGACCGCGGCGCCCGCGGCCGCTTGTTTGTGGAAGGAAGCGTGCGCGACGTCAGCCATCGGCGGCGAGTTTGCGCACGTGCGAGACGATCACGATAGCGCCGGCGAGGAATCCGATAGCGGCGCCCAAGCCGATCAACGCCGGCTCGACGCTGGGCAGCACAGCGCAGACGGCGGCGTTGATCGCCAGCGCCAACGACGCCGCCAGCAACGGCGCGCGGTAGACGCCCATGCCGAACAACGTGCGTGAGAGCAGATCCACCACGCCGCGGCCTACGATCACCGGCATGTAGCCCAGCAGCACCGCCGCCACCGCCGCCGTCGACGCCGCGCTGAACTGCCCCCGCTGGAACAGCAGTTCCACCAGCGGTTCGCGCCAGATCATCAACGGCGCCATCATGACGGCGCACACGCCGGCGGTCAGGATCGCCGCGCGCTGCATCGCCCGGGCCGCTGCGCGCCTCTCTCCGGGCGAGGATTGCAGCGAGGCGATCTCCGGCAGCAGCGACTGCGACAGCGGCACGACCAGCAAAGCCAGCGGCACGCGGAACAGCTTAAAGCCATAGTCGAACGCCGCCGTCATCCCGGACCCAAACGTCGAAGCATAGGCGCGCGAGACCGCCGTCGTCAGCTCCATCGCCAGCGCCTGCCCCAAAATCGGCGCCGGCCCGGCCAGCAGCGCCCACAGCTCAATGCCTTCGCCCACGCCGCGCGGCGCCGGCTCACGGCTCTCGGGCAGCCGTCGCGCATATAGAAACGCCCACAGCAACTGCAGCCACGCGCCGACTGCATAGCCCGCCGCAAAGCCATAGACGCCGATGCGCTCATGCAGCAGCAAAGCGCCGCTGATGGTCGCCAGGTTCACCATCGCGTTGTGTAGCGAGGGGATCACGAACCGCCGGCGACTGTACAGCAGCGCCGAGTAAGCAAAGCTGCAGCCCACCGCAGCGGGAGCGATCGCGATCACACGCATCAACCCCGCACTCAGCCGCGACGTTTCCGCATCCATGCCGGGTGCGAACAGCATCACGATCGGGTTCGCAAACACCAGGAAGACCAGCGACGAACCCACCGCCAACCGCGCCACCGGCCGTAGGATCTCCTGGAAGGAACGCCCGCCCATCGCACCCGACGGCGACAGCCGCGGCGTGAAGCCGAAAATCACCGCCAGCGCGAGGACGCTCCACCACAGCTCCATCGGCGCCATCGCGGCGGAGAAAGCGTCCGCCGCCGGGCCGGTGCCCATCAGATAGCCCAGAGTCGCCTGCCGGGCAAACCCCGCCAACTGCGCGGCGAAGAGCCCGCCGGCGACAATCAAGCCGCCCTTCAGCACCCGCCGCTCCGAGATCGGATGGACGGTCGGTTCGACCTCAGTCGGCATCAGAAACAACAGCGCCCGCCGGCAAGCCTAGCCGAGGCGGGCGGAAAGAAACGCCTCCATTCTATCCCGAAACGTTTGCCGCGAAAATTGCAGGGCGTGCGCCCGGATCGCAGCCGGTTCCAAGCGCATCCGGTCCAAGCGCAGCACGGCTTCGCGGACCGAAGTCGCGCCGGGGAGATCGAAGTGCACGCCGGTCACGCCGTCCACGACGGTTTCGAGCGCGCCTCCCGCTCCCAGGCAGACCACCGGGACCCCGCAGGCCTGCGCTTCGACCGGGACCATCCCGAAGTCCTCATCGGCCGCAAAGACCAGCGCACGGCACTGGCGATAGAGACGGCGCAGTTCCTCATCGTCCACCCGACCTAGAAAGCGGACGTTCGGCGGCGCCTCGCGGGCCAGCGCCGCGGCCAGCGTCCCCGAACCCACGATCTTCAACGGCCGGTCGAGCCCGCGAAACGCCTCGATGAGCAAGTCCACCCGCTTGTACGGCTCGAGCGAACCGGCGCCGAGGTAGTAGTCGCCTTCGCGCGCCACTTCCCCGGGACAGAAAAACTCCGTATCGACCGGCGGGTGGATCACCTCGGCGTCACGCCTCCACACCTGGGCGATGCGGCGGCGCACGTTCTCGGAGTTGGCGATGAAGCCGTCCACGCCGGCCGCCGTGCGCACGTCGAAGCGCCGCAGGTAAGGCGCCACGGCGCCCAGCGCGGCGCGCTTCCACCAGCGCCCGGCCCCGGCCTGAAAATAATCGCCGCCAAAGCCCCACAGATAGCGCATCGGCGTATGCACGTAGCTCACGTGCCGGGCGCCGGCCGGAACCCGCACTCCCTTGGCCACCGCATGGCTGCTGCTGATCACCAGATCCGCGTCCGGAAGGCGCAGCGAGCGCACGGCGGCGGGGAACAGCGGCAGAAAATTGCGGTAGCCGCGCGCGGCGCCGGGCAGCCGCCCCAGGAATGACTCCCCACGCACGCGGCGCTCGATCTCCGGGTCCACCGAGCCCCGGTTCCATAGCAGCGTGTGGATCGAAGCCTGAGGGAAGATCCGGCACAGCTCCAGCAGAACCTTTTCCCCGCCCCGCATCCCGGTCAGCCAATCGTGGACCAGCGCGACGCGTCCAAAATCGGTCATGGGCGGGGGGTCTTGACGGCAAATTCGAGCGAGACGAACGCCAGCGACGCGACCAGCGCCGTGAGCATCGCTCCCGCCACGGCGGCGGGACGGTTCGGCCAGCTCGGGGATTCCGGCAGCGCTCCGGCGTCGACGAGCTCGAGCGTCTCGCGCCCCGGCGCGTCGGAGGAGCCCAGCGTGATCGTTCGCTGGGCCACCCAGCGCGCCAACTCCAGAGCCTTGGCGGGATCGGTCAGCTCGGCCGAGATTTCGAGAATCCGGGTGTTGCCCGCCAGCGAAGCGCGGACGTTCGACCGCACCACGCCGAAGGGCAGCCCCGTCGCCTCCGCCGCCGCCCGCAGCAGACCGTCGCCGGTGGCCAACAGCTCGAAGGTTTTCAGCGACTCCATGTAGGTCCCGCTCATCGCCGCGGGCCACTGCGAGCCCTCTCCGGCGGGCGGGTGGATCAGGATGCGCGCGGAGGCCACGTAGCGCGGCGGCGTGGTCCAGGCCCAGCCGGCGACGCCGCAGGCGGCTGTACCGACGGCTACCGCTACGACCAGCCAGCGGCGCGTCAGATGCCGCAGAAAATCGGCCAGATCGAATGCATCCGCCATGGGCCGGGTTCCGCGGCTACTTAGCGTGGATCTTGACGATCAGGTAGGTAATCGTCTCGCCTTCGTCCACTGTGATCTGGTGCGGCAGCTTGGCGGGGATGTTGACCACGTCTCCAGCTGCGATCTTGCGGGTCTTCGCGCCCTGGAGCGACTTGCCGCGAATCTCGCCCGGGTCGGTGGTCTTGCCGTCGACGACCGAGCCGCCGAGATGCAGCGTGCCCGAGCCGGCCTGCACCACGTAAAAATCCGTTTGGCCGTCATGCACTTCCGCTGGGCCGTCGCCTTCGCGGTGCACCATCAGCACGTAGTGGCTGCCAAATTCGCCCAGCCGCTCGAGCGCGTAGTGCTGCTCGTTCAGGTGCGGCGCCATCTCAATGGCGTAGGACTTGAGTTTTGGCGACGACCAGACCTCGGCGTCGGCGCCGAACAGGCTGGAAGCCGTCAAGAAAAAGGAGAAAACGACAAGGGAACGCATCGCCCGCGATTGTACAGCTTGTGCGGGAGCCAGGGCTAGCGCTCCGGCTCTTCGGCGGCTTCGCCGGGGCGTCGGACACGCGCGATCAACTCGTTCCAGGGAGGAAAGTCGGCCAACCCCCCGGGCGCGTCGAGCATCGCCTCCACTTCGCGCGCCGAGCGGCCCGCCAGCGGCTCCTCGAGTTTCACCGGAAAACCGCCCAGCGGTTTGCCCGTACCCTCTCCGGCTGGTGCGAAGAGTTGGACTTCGTACTCGAGATCCCGCGCCGCCGACATCTGGTGATTCACCAGCGTCGCCCGAACCCGCAGCTGCGCCTTCTCGTCGCGCCAGGCGCGGACTCCCGCCGCTTCAATCATCCCCGGCGGAGGCAGCGGCACAAGTGCAACGCCGTCGACTTCAGCAGGCGCGGTCAGACGATCCCGCCACTCCGCCACCAACTCAGGCTGACTCAAAAGCACCGCCGCGGCCACCGCCGTCAACAGCGCGAATAGGAACACCAGCAGGTGGGAAGGCCGCAGCGAGAAGACGTCCGGCGGCGGTTCAACTGGAGCCGGTCCCGACGGGACGTCCTCCACGACCGGAGGCGTCTGACGCGCCGCGGGAGGCGGCATCATCGGCTGCGGCGCGGAAGCCTGCTCTTTCGCGGCTCCACGCGCCGACCCGAAGTCCGCGTCGGTCGCCTTGGGCGGGTGACAAACCGGGCACTGAGTCTGCGCAACGTCGACTTCGCTTCCGCAGCGTTGGCACACCCACGTGAACATTCACTCCGAGTTTAGCAGCCAGTCACGCCGCCCTTCGATCGGGGCGATTCGTCGCCCAGCAACGGAAGATCGGGATGCAGTTGCTCCATCGACAGCCCGACTCCTCAACCGGGGCCTGGACCTCGGAAGCCGGCTCCACAACTTCCTCTTCGGGCCGCCGATAGGAGGCGACATAGAAATTCTCGCCGCCGTAGTCCACAAAACTCCATTCCACTGCTGATTTCGACACCAATCCCTCCCGGCGCTCGCCTCGGACTCAGCTCACAACCCCCACTTCAGTTGCGGCTTACATACCCTTCGGTATGTATACAGACCAGTATGCACGCGCCTCGGCGGACGGTCAAGCAATCGGGGCCCTACCGCAGAGATTGCAACGCTTGTTGCGCTTCCGGGTCGCCATAAGGCCAGTGGCTCAAGTAGAGTTCGAGCGCCGCGCGCGCTCGGTCGCGGTCGCCGGCCCGCAGGTAGAGGAAGCCCAAAGTGCGCGCGCACGAGGGCAGGTCGGGCGAGTTCTCGATGTAGAGCCGGCACGAGGCGTCGAGGTGCTCGGTGACGCCGGATTTTGGCTGGGAATGAGCGACGATCAGCTCCGCGTTGGCCGGCGTATCGCGGGCAAAGATGACGGCCTTGGCGTCGCTGTAGACGAGCTTCCACGCGTCCTCGCCCGGGTCGCCCAACTCGAGGATCAGCGGGTAGACCACGCCGGAGACGTACTCGAACCCGTTCATCACCACGAAGCCGATGTCGTACTGTTCGGCCAGCCGCCTCCGCAGGGCCTTATTCTGCGAGGGGTTCTCCGCGCCGTAGAGCATGGAGCGGTAGTCGCGGTAGACGCTCTCGTTCAACGCCCGGCCGTCGATGAAGGTTTTCCGCTCCGGACCCAGCGCCCAGATCAGGTAGCCGCCGTACTCGTACGTATTGAACATCCGGCCCGGCGGGTTCTGTTGCTCAATGAACCGGGCCGCCTCGACGGGGAACTTCCACTCCGCCGCCCGCAGTTGGAACAGCGAACCCTGGGCGCCCAGCCAACCCAGCAACGCCAGAACAAGCGCCGCCGCTCCGCCCGGCGCCATAGCGGGATTCGCCCTCGGAAGCTTGGGGGCCACGAGCGGCCAGCCGTAGGCCGCCAGCAGCCACGGCGCCAGAAACGCGATCAGCGGCAGGTTTCGGAACGCCAGCAACGACGCCGCCCCAAAGGCGAACAGCAGCAGCCCGTGCGCGATGCGCAGCTGTCGCAGGCGGACCAGCGCCACGGCGACCGCCCCGTAGAGCAGGATCTGGAAGATGTACGGCGGTCCCCACAGCGGCGGCCGCGACCACTCGATCAGCGTCTGCGTCAAGAAACTCTCGCGGTAGCCGGCGAGGATGCCGATGATGCCGAAGCCCGACGGGTTGAGGCCCGACACAGCGACCGATGCCGCCGCGGCGATCCACAGCGGTTTGCGGCGGGGCGATCCCAGGGCCTCCACCGCATAGCAGCCCAGCACCACCCAGCCCATAAAGAAGCCGCCGTGCGAGTTCGCCCAGAACCAAGCCAGCGGAGGCAGCAGCCACAGCCAACGATCCGAGCCGTCGTCGCGCCAAAGCTCGAGGATCGTGACAAACACCGGGACCAGTGCGAACGTCAGCAGCGCCGGCCGGTCCGAAGCGAACATCAGCAGCACCGGCGCGCCCAGCAGAGCCGCCGTGCACGCCACGGTCACGTTGCGGGTCGAGCGCCACGCCAGAAACGCCGTCAACGCGCTGGTCAGCGTCAGCAGCAGCCCCTTCCACAGCGACAACAGCGGAAAGCCTCCGACTGCGTAGACGAGGTACCACAGAGCCTGCGACAGCCATTCGTGCGTCAGGTTGAAGTAGCGCACCCGCTCTTCGCCGGGATAGCTCTCCTCGCCCAGGTCGGTGGTGTAGGCGAACGGGTCGGGAGCGGGCAGCGAGCCGGTCTCGAGCACGTACTCGCCGGTCTTGAGGTGCCACCAGAAATCGGTGTCCGCCACCTCGGTGGAGAAAAGTCCCAGCAGGAAGACCGCCGTCAGCGCGATCAGCGCCCACTCGAGCCCGGTCGGCCCGGATCGACGCGCGGGCGGAGGCCCGGGTTCTTCGACGGCCGGCGCCACCGCCGGCGCTTGCCGTTGAAACTGTTTCTTCTTGGCCAGAGAATCCAGGCTAGCGCGGGCTTTCCGGTGGCGGCAACCCGCCTAGTCGGGCAGGGAGAAGGTCATGACATTCGCCCCGGCGGCGAGGGTGATGTACTGCTTCCCGTCCACCGCATAGCTCATCGGGGAGGTCTTCATGGTGGCGTTCAGCGGCATGCGCCACAGCGTCTCTCCGGTCCTCTCGTCGACAGCCCGGAAATAGCCGCTCGGGTCGCCGTAGAACAGCAGGCCGCCGGCGGTCGCCATGATTCCGGCGAAGCGCTTTCCGTCCGCCGGCCCCTCCTGCGGGACCTCCCAGACGATCTCGCCGGTCTCGATGTCGAGCGCCCGCAGGTATTTCCTTCCCGGATCGACCCGCGGCGGCGCGGACTTCCAACTGCCCGGCAGCAGGTTCGCCCGGCAGCGCTCGGTGGCCATCACGTAGTAGAGGCCGGTGGTAGCGCTGAAGGCCGTACTGTTCCAGGTGGTGGCGTGGTCGGGACAGCTCAGGTTTGAGGGCGGCGCGGGGATCGGCCGGCCGTCCTTGCCAATGCCTTGGGCCCAGGTGATTTTGTTGACGAACGGCTCCGCCAGCAGCAGCTCGCCGTCGGTGCGATCGAAGACGTAGAAGAAGCCGTTGCGGTCGGCGTGCAGCAACAGCTTGCGCAGCTCGCCGCGGTAGTCGCGGTCGACGAGCGCGTTGGGAACGACGGCGTCCCAGTCGTGCGTGTCATGCGGCGTGAACTGGTAGTACCACTGCATCTCGCCGGTGTCCGGATCGAGCGCGAGCACGCAGTTCGTAAACAGGTTGTCGCCGCCTCGCTCGCTGTCATCGGAGTTCGGCCAGGGATTACCGGTCGCCCAGTAGAGCGTATCGGTCGATGCGTCATAAGAGCCGGTCAGCCAGGTCGAGGCGCCGCCGAGCTTGTAGCCCGGGCCTTCCCAGGTCTCGATGCCCGGCTCGCCCTCGTCGGGCACGGTCCAGTGTCGCCAGACGAGCTCGCCGGTCTCGGCCTCGTAGGCGGCCACGAAGCCGCGGATGCCCCAGTCGCCGCCGGCCACGCCCGCCACGACCATGTCCTTGACGATCAGCGGCGCCACCGTGCCGCCGTAGCGCTGCTTCTCCTCCGGCATCACCGTTTCCCAAACCAGGCTGCCGGAGATTCGGTTGATCGCGATCAGGCGCGCGTCGTCGGTCACCATGAAGACCTTGTCGCCCAGGATCGCCACGCCGCGATTGGTCCCCAGCGATGGGTCGGAAACGAGGCCTTCGGTGCGCGGCCGGGCGTAGCGCCAGATCTCGGCGCCGGTGCGGGCGCTGAGCGCCATCACCTGGTTCGGCCCGGTGATGTACATGATGCCGTCGGCCACGAGCGGCACCGTCTCCAGCCCGAAGTAGCGCATGTTCTCGTGGAAGTACGGCGTGTCGGGCAAAAACTGTCGCCACAACTCCACCGTGTAGCTCCACGCGAGTTGCAGCTTCGAGACGTTGTCTTTGTTGATCTGGTCGAGCGAGCTGAAGCGGTTGCCGCGGATCTCGCCGTCGTAGCTCAGCCAGTCGCCGGGCTGCGGGTTGAGGATGCGGCCGAAGTCGATGTCTCCAGGCCGCGGCTCGCTCGGCGAGGCCGCCGTATTGGGGATCACGCCCTCCAGGCTGCTGAGGTAGGCCAGCAGGTTCTGCAGGGAATCGCCGGAGGCCTTCACCGCCGGCATGGGCGTCGAGTCGAGTTCTTCGATGGCGGCCACTTCATCGAGCAAGAGCGGATGCAGCCGACCCTCGAGGTCCTGCACCGCGATGTCGAAGGTCGTGCGGCTGCGCTCGAAACCCCGCAACGAGCCGCCGTCACGCAGACGCAGCTCCACGGTGCGGTAGCCGTCGACAATCGACGCCGCGGGTTCGGTCAGCGACTCGCGCAATTGATCGACCGTGTTCGCCCGCGCCACCGCCGACAGGTCGGGTCCGATCGGCGCTCCCCGGCCCTTCGCCATGTGGCACTTCGAGCAGCCGCCCTCCCCAAAGAAATAGCGCTCACCGGCTGCGACATCGCCGGGAACTTCGCTCTCCGCCGCCGAAGCGTTGAGCGCGATCACCAGCTCGGCCAACGCATCGATGGTGGGCTGCGGCAGATCGAACGCGGGCATCCCGGCGGCGGGGACGCCCTTGCTGATCACGTTCTGCAGGCTGCGCATCGAGCGGCGCCGCACCCGCAGGTTCCCCGCCAAGCCCGGCCCTTGCTGCGTGCCGCGCGCATCGGCGCCATGGCAGCCGGCGCAGAGCTGCGCGTAGGTCTCGCTGACCTGTTGGTTCGATAGAGCCGCAGGAGCCTGCGCGCCCGCAACGGGGACCATCGCAAACAGCGACGTGAAGAGGAGCAAACACCGATGCATGACATGCAGGCCCCGCAAGGCCCATCCGAACAGTCCAGCAGTATACCCCGCGCCGCCCGCCGCGGGCCGGGCGCAAGTGGAAGCGACGCCTCCGGTCGCCCAGAACCGGCCACGCTATCATGGCCGTTCATGGCCACGACCCTCATCCCCCGCCAAACCCTGTTCGGAAATCCTGAAAAAACCAGCCCCCGACTCAGCCCGGACGGCAAGCGGCTCGCCTGGATCGCCCCCGACGAGGGCGTGCTCAACGTCTGGGTGCGCACCATCGGCGAAGACGACGAACACGCTGTCACCCATGACCGCTCCACCGGCATCCGCATGTTTTTTTGGGCGCAGGACGCCGACCGCCTGCTCTACGTGCAGGACCGCGACGGCGACGAGAACTGGCATCTCTACGACATCGACCTCGAGACCGGCGCCGAACGCGACCTGACGCCGTTCGAGAACACGACCGTCGGCGACGTCATCACGGATCACAACTTCCCCAACGAGGTCTTCGTCGCGATCAACAACCGCGACCCGCAGCTGTTCGACCTGCACCGCGTGGATCTCACCACCGGCGCATCCGCGCTGGAGGCCGAGAATCCCGGCGCCTTCGTCGGCTGGCTCGTCGACAACCAATTCCGCGTCCGAGGAGCCCAGGCGGCCATGCCCGACGGCGGTTTCCAGCTGCTGGTCTCGAAAACGCCCGGGGACGAGATGGAGCCCCTGCTGACCTGGGGCCCCGAGGACAATGGCTCCGCGCTCGGTTTTACTCCTGACGACCAAGCGCTCTACATCGAAGACAGCCTCGCCGGCGACACCACCGAGCTCTACGAACTCGACCTCAACGGCGGCGCTAAGAAGACTCTTGCCCGGAATGAGAAAGTCGACGTCGGCCCGGTGATCCGCCACCCCACCGGCCGCCAGGTGCAGGCCGTGGGCTTCGCCCTGCACCAGCTCGAGTGGACATTTTTCGACAAGGACCTGGAGGCCGATTTCGAGGCGCTGGGCAAGCTGGCCGAGGGGGAGATCAACCTCGTCAGCCGGGACCGCGCCGACCAACAGTGGCTGGTCGCCTTCACCGGCGACGCCCAACCGGTCCGCTACTACGCCTGGGATCGCGAGTCCAAACAAGGCCTCTACCTGTTCTCCGACCGGCCGCAGCTCGAGGGCCTGCCGCTGGCCCCGATGCAGCCGATCTCGATCCGGTCGCGCGACGGGCTGGAGTTGGTCAGCTATCTCACCGTGCCGGCCGATGTCGAGCCCAAAAACCTGCCGCTCGTGCTCAACGTCCACGGCGGCCCTTGGGCGCGCGACGAATGGGGCTACGACGCCGAAGCGCAGTGGCTGGCCAACCGCGGCTACGCCGTGCTGCAGGTCAACTTCCGCGGCTCCACCGGATTTGGCAAGAGATTCCTCAACGCCGGCAACCGCGAGTGGGGCGCGAAGATGCACGACGACCTGCTCGACGCCGTGGCCTGGGCGACCGCCGAAGGCGTCGCCGACCCCGAGCGCATCGCCATCTACGGCGGCAGCTACGGCGGCTACGCCGCGCTGGCCGGCGCCGCCTTCACGCCGGACGTTTTTTGCTGCGCCGTCGACATCGTCGGCCCGTCGAATATCTGCACGCTCATCGAATCGATCCCTCCCTACTGGGCGCCGCTGATGCACCAGTTCCGCATCCGCGTGGGAGACATCGAGAACGAACGCGACTTCCTCGAAGCCCGCTCGCCGCTATTCAAGGCTGATGAGATCCGCATCCCGCTGCTGATCGCCCAAGGCGCCAATGACCCGCGGGTGAAGCAGGCCGAGAGCGAGCAGATCGTGGAAGCCCTGCGCTCGAAAGGCAAAGAGGTCGACTATCTGCTCTTCGCCGACGAGGGGCACGGTTTCTCCCGGCCGGAGAACCGCATGGCGTTCTATGCCGAGGCCGAACAGTTCCTCGCCAGGCATCTGGGCGGGCGCGCGGAACCTCCGTCTCAGGCTGAAGGAGACCGGCTGGAAGGCCTGCGCCGGTAGCCGCTATCCGCTGCCGATGCGGTGCAGCTTGATGACGTCGGTGCGGCCGCCGGTTGTGAGCGGCGTGCCGGCGACGATCACCACCAGATCGCCCGGTTCGGCCCATTGCAGCCGCTGCAGCATCGAGTCGACCTCCACCACCAGCGCATCGAAGTCCGCCACGCCGTCGAGTTCTTTCGAGCGCACGCCCCACAGCAGCTTCATGCGGTGGCAGACGTCGCTGTGGCGCGAAAACGCCGCGATCGGGCAGCTGGGATGGTGTTTCGACAGCAACGTCGCCGAATACCCGGTCTCCGAGTAGACGGCGATGTAGCGCGCGCCCAGCTTCTCCGCCAGACGCGCCGCGCTGTGAGCGACCTCAGCCGAAAAAACGTCTTCGCGGCGAGGCGGCGGCTCGAGTTGCAGACGCGCGGCGCCGCGGTAATCCTCGGCCGTCTGGATGATCCGGCCCATCATCCGCACCGTCTCGAGCGGATACTTGCCCACCGCGGTCTCGCCCGACAGCATCAAGCAGTCCGAGCCGTCAAAAACCGCATTGGCCACGTCGCTGGCCTCGGCGCGCGTCGGCAGCGGCGCGTTGATCATGCTCTCGAGCATCTGCGTCGCCGTGATCACCGGCTTGCGCCAGCGGCTGGCCGCCTCGATGATCTTCTTCTGCGCGACCGGCACCTGCCAGGCGTTGAGTTCCACGCCCAGATCGCCACGCGCCACCATGACCACATCGGTCGATTCGAGAATGCCGTCGAGATCTTCCAATGCCTGCGGCTTCTCGAGCTTGGCGATCAGTTGCGCGTGCCCGCCGGACCACTCGATGAAGTTCTTGGCCATCTGCACGTCGCGCGCCCGACGGACGAACGACTGCGCGATGTACTCCACCCCTTGCGAGAGGGCAAACTTGAGGTCGACCTTGTCCTTTTCGGTGATCGACGGCACGCGCATGTCCGCGCCGGGCACGTTCACGCCCTTGCGCTCGCCCAGCGGGCCGTCATTGAGCGCCTCGGTCCACACATCGCGCCCCTGCACCCGCAGCACGCGCAGTTGCAGGGCGCCGTCCGCCAGCAGCACCGGGTCTCCCGGCTTGACGTCGTCGGCGAGCGAATCGTAGTCAATGGAGACGCGCTGCTTGTTGCCGACGATGTCGTCCGGAGTCAGGCAGAGCTGGTCGCCGGCGGAGAGCTGCAGCGCCTCGCCGCCCTCGAGCTTGCCCGTGCGCACCTTGGGCCCTTGCAGGTCGGCCACGATCGGCACCATGCGGTTGCGATCGGCGGCGGCGGCCCGCACGTTTGCAATCGTCTCCTGGTGCATGGCGTGATTGCCATGCGAGAAGTTGATGCGCACGGCGTTCATGCCCGCGTCGAGCAGTTCGCTGATTCTTTCCTGGGTGCTGGTCGCAGGGCCCAGAGTGCAAAGGATTTTTGTTTTTCTCATCGTCGACCCGCCCGGCGCCGGCGAGCGCTCGCCTACGCCAGCAGTTTGGCGGCGATCCCTTCCAAGGTATCGGCTAATTCCGTGTCGTAGGACGTAATGCCGCCAGCGTCATGGGTGGATAGGTCGACGATGACCTTGCCGTAAACGTTGCGCCACTCCGGGTGGTGATTGAGCGCTTCGATGCGTGTGGCGGCGGCCGCCATGAACCCGAACGCATGGGTGAAGTCCGGGAACGCATACTCCCGGTGCAGCTTGCCATCAGCGAGCGTCCAGCCGGGAAGCTGGGCCAGCGCTTCTTGAATCTGTGCGTCGGTGAGTTTGTCGCGCTTCGCCATGCCGACATGATAGCGCGCGCTCCCCCGGCGGCCGGCGCCGTTCGAACGATACCCGATCGAAACGGGCCGCCTCCATTTCCCGCCGACGACTGACGACTTCAAGCCCCCGAAGGCTCAAGCTATACTTTGGATGATTTTGAGGACTATTGCATCGCTGTTGCTGGCCGCGCTGGCTCTTGCCGCACAAGGGACCGAATACCCGGCCCTGAGCTATCGCAGTAACTACCTGTCGAGCTACTACCTCTCGCATGCGCCGTTCACCGCGCCCTGGTATCCGGCCTGGGCGCCGGACGGCAAATCGATCGCCGTCTCGCTGCACGGCTCGATCTGGCGCATCGACGTCGCCACCGGGGCCGCTGAAGAGCTCACCGAAAGCCCCCGGCTGCACTCCTCGCCGGTCTGGTCGCCGGACGGCCAGTGGATCGTCTACACCTCCGAAGACAACTGGCGGGCGATTCGGCTGGAGGTCTTGAACGTCGCGACCGGCGAGACCCGGCCGCTCACCGGCGATGACCACGTCTACGCCGACCCGGCCTTCTCGCCCGACGGTTCCCGCCTCGCCTACGTGAGCAGCGAACCCGACGGCAAGTTGTCGGTCTACACCCGGGAGTTCCGCGACGGCGGCTGGGCCGGCGAGCTGTTGCGCGTGACCGACGCGAACGATTTCGGCAGCTCGCGGCTCTACTTCGGCAATTACGACCTGCACATCCAGCCGGCCTGGCTGCCCGGCGCCGAGGAGCTGCTGCTGGTCTCCAACCGCGGCGTCGCGCTGGGCTCGGGGGGCGTCTGGCGCATCCCGCACGCCGAGAACGCCATGCCGCGCGCCGAGTTGATCCTCACCGAGCAGTCGCTCTACCGCACCCGTCCGCACGTCTCGCCCGACGGCAAGCGCTTCCTCTATGCCTCGGCCGCAGGCGGCGCCGACGAGTTCAACCATCTCTACGTGCTTCCCGTCACCGGCGGGCATCCGTACAAGATGACGTTCGGCGAGTTCGACGACTTCCACCCGCGGTGGTCGCCCGATGGAGACACGATCGCCTTCATCTCCAACCGCGACGGCCTTCCCGACCTCTACCTGCTCGACGCGCAGGCCGGCGGGGTGAAGCGGCTCGCGATCACCAGCAAGCGTTGGAAAAACCCGCGCGCTAAGGTGCGGGTGACTGTGCTCGACGGCCGCACCGGCCAGCCGACCGCGGCGCGCATCGCCGGCAAAGCCTCGGACGGCATGCTCTACGGCCCGGACGACGCGCTGGTCTTCAACGCCCGCATGCCCGAGGGCCTCGAGCGCGTCTTCTATTCCGACGGGACGTTTGAGATCGAGACGCCGCCCGGGCCACTGCATCTGGAAGCGCACAAAGGTTTCGAACTCGAGCCGGCCGTCATCGACATGGAAGCCGACGCCGGCGCCACGCATGAGCTGACGATGACGCTCGAGCCGATCTCGGACCTGCCGTCGAAGGGCTGGTACGCCGCCTCCACGCACGTTCACATGAACTACGGCGGCATCGCGCGCAACACGCCCGACGCCACGCGCATCATCGCGCAGGCCCAGGGCGTCCACATCGTCTCGGCGCTGGCCGCCAACAAAGACAACCGCATCCTCGACTGGCAGTATTTTGAGCCCGGCGGCAAGGCTCACGCAGCCTCGCGCCCCGACGACCGCTTTCTGCTCGTGGTCGGCCAGGAATACCGGCCGCCGACATGGGGCCATGTCTTCTTCATCGGGCTGCGCGACCACCTGATCTCGCCGTTCTTGACCGGCTACAAGGGAACCGGGCTCGACAGCCTGTTCCCCAGCAACAGCGATCAGTTCCGTAAGGCCCGTGCGCAAGGCGCCGCCACCGGCTACGTACACGCTTTCGGCGGCGACGGCGACCCGCTCGAAGGCGGCTTGGGCGGCGCGAAGGGCTTTGCGATGGACGTCGCCTTCGGGCTGACCGACGCGCTGGAGTGGTCGAGCGCCTCGCGGGGCGCCCTCTATCCGCTCTTCCACGCCTGGAACAACGATTTCCGCGTCACCCCGGTGGGCGGCGAAGACACCCTGGCCAACATGCTCAACCACCGCCCGCTCGGCATCATCCGCACCTACGCTCAGATGGACGGCCCTCCGAGTCATGACGGTTGGGTCTCGGCGCTCAAGGAAGGGCGCACCTTCATGACCAGCGGCCCGCTGGTGGAGTTGACCGTCGACGGCAAGGGCATGGGCGAGAGCGTTTCGCTCTCCAAGCCAGGCGAAGTCAAGATTCGCGGGCGGGTCTGGTCGCGGATGCCTCTGCGCTCGGTGCGCATCCACCGCAACGGCGAGGTCTGGAAGGAACTGCCGGTCTTCGGCAAGGAAGTCGTGATCGACGAGACGGCGCAGGTCGACAAAAGCGCATGGTTCGCCGTCACCGTCGAGGCCGACGAGTTCCGCCCTGTCCCCAAAGCCTTCGGGCAGGCGGTGACGAACGCCATCCGCGTCTACGTCGGCGACCAGCCGATCCGCAGCCGTGCGTCGGCGGAATATTTCTTAAAGTGGCTCGACAAGTTCCGGACCATGATCGCGGACCCGTCCGAGTGGCGCTCCGACGACGAGCGCCGGCGGGTTTTCGCCCAGATCGCCGAGGCGGCGGCGATCTATCGTCAGCGCGCCGAGGAAGCCAAGCGATGAGCCTCACACGCAGAACATTCCTGGGCGGCGCTGCAGCCGCGGCGGCTCTGGCGGCGGACGCTCCCCCGGCCTATCCGCTCTACCGCTGCGCGGGCTCGCCGCGCGAACTCGGCCGGCAGCACGGCGAGCAGGCCGGGGAGCGCATCAGGGCGCACGTCGAGCTGCTGAAGAAAAACTTCAAAGGCTCCACCGAGGCGTTCCACCGGGCCGCCGGCCGCTTCGCGCCGCTGTTTGAGCAGCATGGCCCGCACCTGGTCGAAGAGATCCGCGGGCTAGCCGAAGGCGCCGGCATCGCTTTCCCCGAGGCAATGGCCTGCAACATTCGCGGCGAGATCTCGCGCGTCCCCGACGGAGGCTGCACCGCCTACGCCGTTCGCGCCGAGCGCACCGCGTCCGGCGGCGTCATCGTCGGACAGAACAGCGACCTGCCGACCGGCATGATCGAGCTGGGCTACGTGCTCCACCTGAAGCCGCCGGACAAGCCCGAGGTGATGATCTGGACGTTTGGCGGCATGATCGGCTACCACGGCATGAACTCCGCCGGGGTGGCGCACTTCGCCAATGCCTTGGGCGGCGGACCGGCGGGCCGTTTTGGGCTGCCGCACTATCCGGTGAAGCGTCTGCTGCTGGAATGCCGCAGCATGAGCGAAGTGCTCGAAGTCTTCGAGCGCTCCCCGCTGGCCTCGAACGGCAACTACGTCCTCGCCGACGGTGCGGGCGAGATCCTCGATGTCGAGGCCACCACCGAAGGCCCGCAGATCCTGCGCGAGCAGAACGGCGCCGGCTACATCGCCCACACCAACCATTACCTTTGCCCGCGCTATGCGACGCGGAAGAACCACGAGGCCAGCCTGCCGGACTCGTTCCTGCGCCAAAAACGCATCGACGCTCTGCTCGCGGACGACTCCGCGCCGGTCGGCGTGGCATCGATCCAGCGCTTCCTCTCCGACCACTCGAACGGCCCGCTGAGCATCTGCCGACATCCCGTAGACGGGGACTCCACCGGACAGACCGTGGCCTCGATTATCGCCGAGCCCCAGCAGCGCCGCATGCACGTCGCCGCGGGAACCCCTTGCAGCAGCCGTTACGTGACCTATTCGATGGATGGATAAATGCAGCGTCGACAATTCCTCGCATCCGCGGCCCTGGCGGCCGCTCCGGCGGCCGGCTCGGTGACCGACGCCCGGAAGGACTTTCCGTGGGCCGAACGCGAAGTCTATTTGAACTGCGCCACCGAACACCCGCTGCCGTTGCCCGCCGCCCGCGCGATGGACGCCTACGTCCGCTCGATCACCTACGGTCTGGACAGCGACCGCGCTCGGTTTGAAGGCTCGGAGATCCAGAACCGCGTCCGCGACCGTTTCGCGGCATTGATCGGCGCCAAGCCGCTCGAGGTCGGCTTCGTCCCGGCAACACAGATTGCGGAAAACCTGATCGTCGACGGCCTCGAGATCGCCGAGCAGGGCTTGAACATCGTCACCAACGACCTGCACTACGGGGGCTCGCTGCTCAACTACAACCGCCGCATCGAGCAGGGGCTTGACGTGCGTATCGTCAAGAGCCGCGACGGCCGCGTCGACCTGGCCGACATCGAGCGCGCCGTGGATGACAAGACGCGCCTGATCGCCGTGGCGCTAGTCTCCAACGTCAACGGCTTCGTCGAAGACGCCCCGGCGCTGAGCGAGATCGCCCACGCGCACGGCGGCTACCTCTACACCGACGTCATCCAGGCCGCCGGGGCCATCCCGATCGACGTGCACGCCATGGGTATCGATTTTCTGGCCTGCTCCGCCTACAAGTGGCTCATGGGCGGGCGCTTCGGCTACCTCTACGTGCGCGAAGACCTGCAAGGCGATGTGATGAAGGTGAAGCAGTTCGGCGGACGCTCTTCGCAGCCCGGCGCCGGCCGCTATCAGATCAGCACGGCCTCGCACGTCGGCTGCGCCTGCCAGGATGAGGCGCTGGCCTACATCGAGAAGCTGGGAGTCGCCAACATCCAGAAATACAACGCCGCGCTGCACGCCCGGCTGCGCAAGGAGATGCCGTCGCTGGGCTACCGCTGCCTCACGCCCGCGGACGCCGACGGCCCGATCTCAACGTTCGAGGTGCCGGACGTGGACAAGACCCGCGAGCGGCTGCAGCGCGCCGGCGTGATCGTCACCCTGCGTAACGAAGGCCAGATGCGGGTCTCGCCGTCGGTTTTCAACAACCAGAAAGACCTCGACGTTTTCTTGAACGCCCTGTCGTAGGGCAGCAGCGCGGCCGGAGCCGGGGACTATGTTGCGGGCCCCAACCTCAGACCCGCGCCCAAAGCCCCAGCAGGTAATCCCCGCGCGTCGTCCCGGCCTCGAAAACCCCCGACGGGTTCATCCCCAGTTCTTTCGCCAGCCCGTCCCAGCGCGCCGCCAGCGCCTCGTCCAGCGGCCGCTCCGCCTCGATCGCATGCCCCGGCCTGCGCAGCCCCCACTGCCCCGTGGAACGGCCGACCAGCCCCGGCTCCGGCTCCACGTCCCGGCCCTGGAGCCCATGGAAAAACCCCTTCGTGCCAAACCACTGCGCCGCCCGGAACAGCTTCGACTGCGGCGGAACCGTGTGCAGCCAGGCCCGGAACTCCCCGCCGGTCGCGTCCCAGTTCGGCCGCGGGATCTGGGTCTCCGTCCCCAGGTCCGACGCGTAGATCGTCAGCGCACCCAGTTCATGCAGCCGCCGCTGCAAGGCCCCCACATTCACATCGCCGGGTTCCGATCCGCCGGCCACGGCCATCCCCGCCGCCACACCCGCCGCCTGTCCCAGCGCCGTCCACACCGGCTCCATGCGCAGCGCCGCGTAGCCGACGTGGCTGGCCGACATCGGAACCGGCGCGAGAAAGCCGTCCATGCCGTCGGGCAGCATCACGCCGTAGGGAACCTGAAAGGGCTCCACCCGCTGCCCCAAATGTCCCACGCGCGGCTCGCCCGGCCCCGGCGACCAGACGCCGTGGCAGTTGAGCGGATAGTCGCCAATCGCCACAGCGTCCGGCTGCAGCTTGGTGCGCACATCGCCCTCGGCCTGCGCCACGTCGTGCTGCGTGAAGACGTAGCGGCCGAGCATCCGCCGCCCCTCGCGCACGTACAGCGCCGGAGACCAGTGGCCGGTGTCTGGATACTCGTCGCGCGGCAGCCCCCACTCGCTCATCTCCGAGCGCCACGACTGCGGGACGTCGGGGTCGTTGGCGAGGAACCAGAACAATCCGAGGGAATGGTCCTTGTAGGTCTCGAAAATGCCGCGCCGCACCGCGGCCGAGCCTTCCGGCCAGGGATGATTGACGTTCGGGATCGACAGGCTGATCGGCGTGCGGGCGTTGTCGTTCCAGTCGGCCTTGCGGTTGGGGATCGGCCGAAACTTGAGGACGTAGCCGCCCGGGTCGGTCTCCTGCGTCAGCCCGCCGAGCTCGCCCTGGGCGATCAGGTCGAGAATGCGGGCGAAGCGCTCGCGGTCATAGCGCTCGGGCTTTTCGATGGGGATGCGGTTGGCCGGATCGCTGGTGAGGCAGACGCGAAAATTGTAGGTCTGCACCCAGCGATTGGGTTTATCGAACGCCAGCGACTCGCCGTAGCGCGCCTTGTCCTCGCAGCCGAGCTCGTAGGGAATGCTCGCCGCGGCCAGCAGGTCGCCCTCGTAGGTGGCGTCGATGAAGACGCGCGCCTCGATCGGCTTGCCGCCCAGATTGGCGCGGCCGATGCGCTTGCGCGGGCCGTCGGTGCGGATGCTCACCCCGGCCAGCAGCGCGTCGAAAAAGACGGCCACGCCGGCCTCCTCGAGCATCCGCTCGAAGACGAGGCGGGCGACGCGCGGCTCATAGTAGCCGCCCTGGACGCACTCGATCGCCTGCTGCGAGCCCTCGCCGTGGGTTTCGACGTAGTAGGAGCGCACGCGCTGCATGAACTCCCGAAACACACCGCCCAACGCCTCGAATGACTTGAAATCCGTGTTCGAAAGGCCGCCGGAGGCGAGCCCGCCGATGTGCCGGTCTTCCTGAAAAAGCGCCGTCCGAGCGCCTTCGCGCGCCGCACTGACAGCCGCGGCCACCCCGGCGGGCGTCGCGCCGTAGACGACCACGTCAAAGGCCGCACTCTCGGGCGACGAACAGCCCCAGGCAGCGGCGGAAGCGGCAAGAAAAGCGCGACGAGTCCACATCGGCCAACAGGATATCGCGGATCGACGGCATCCATCGCCGCCCGACGCACTGCCGCGCAAGCAATCCGCGCTGCAATTCTCAGACTGCCGGCGCTACGGGCTGCCGCTCCCCCAAGGAGTCCCGCAGTGCTATGGAGCAGCCCCCTCCATTTACATGGAGTACGATTCAACCGGCTGGTCGATTAGTAACTAAGTACTATTGTGCGTTTCTGGTTGCTGGACTAGTCTGAGGCAAGGAGATGAGATGTGCCGCAATGATTCCAGGGTCGTCTTCGAGGCGTTGCCGGACGCGGCTGCTCTCATCGATTCCGAGGGCTTGATCGTCGATGTCAACGCGGCTTGGCGGCTCTTTGCCCGCGCCAACCAGTGCTCGCCGGACTATCGGTTCGTTGGCCGGAACTACCTGGAAATGTGTCGTGCCTCGCAAGGCCCGGATTCCGAGTACGCTTTGAAGGCCGAGGAGCGCATCCGAAACGTGATCCAGGGACGGGCCGACCGCATCGAGCTGGACTATCCGTGTCACAGCCCCCTGGAGAAGCGGTGGTATCAACTGCAGGCGATTGCGCTTCCGCTCGACGGCCTCACCCTGCTGTTGCATCGCCGCATCCAGCGCGAGGAGGAATCCGCTCACCGCATGAAGAAGTCGCTCGAGAGTTACGCCGCCGCCTTCCATGCTACCGGAGCCGCTTTGTGGGAATGGGATCCCGCGACCGACCGGATTCGCTTGCAGCGCAGCGCATCGACGGAGTCCGAAGCGGTCGAACTTTCGACCATGGAATGGCTCAGGCGAATCCATCTCGACGACCGCGAAAGCGTCGAGGACGCGTTGCTGGCCTGCGGAGCGGGGCTGAGTTCGAGTTTGCGGATCGAACACCGCGAACTGGATGTGGACGGCGCCTGGCGCTGGATGGTGACACAGGGAGCGCTGCTGACCGACGAAGATGCAGGCCGCCGTGTGGTCGGGGCCCAAGCCGACATCACTCATCGTCGTGAAAGGGAGAGCCTGCTTCACAAGGCGGCGACGCACGATAGCCTGACCGGCCTGCCCAACCGTTCACTGTTCATGCAGAGGTTGAAAGACGCCCTCCACGACACGACGCGCACCGCTGTAGGACTGCTATTTGTCGATGTCGACGATTTCAAGCGCATCAACGACGACTACGGGCACACCGTAGGAGACCGCGTCCTCAACCAAGTCGCGCAACGTCTGCTGGTCGCCACCCGACAAGGGGACACGGTTGCGCGGCTGGGGGGCGATGAGTTTGCCGTGCTGCTCGAGAACATCGATAGCCGGTCGCAAGTCATGGCCGCCGGCGACCGCCTGTACAAGGCGATGGACGAGCCGCTCGACATCGACGGCAGGCCGATCCGGGTCGGCGTCAGCGTGGGAGGCTGCGCGCAATCCACAGGCGAGGTCGATCCCGCCGAGGCGCTCACCCGAGCCGATGCCGCGATGTACCGAGCCAAGCGAGCCGGGAAGCAGGGCAGCCATACGCTTATAGTCGACCCGGTGTGGTCCGAGCGCGAGTTCGATGACCTCAACACGTCCGGCCCAGGATCCTACAGCGTGAGTTGAGAAAACCAGTGATGGCCCGGGGTTTTGGTTTCTTTGCGTTGCGGATGTCAATGAGGATAACGCCAAGGCCCAGGCATCGGAGTGCTGAGTTTTCCGGCGACGATCCGTCGATCTTCACCGACTTCCGGAACGTAGGCCGGGACGGCCGAGGCAACTCGCCTAGGTGGCGCTAAGCTTCAGGCGCCCTGACTAAGCGGGATGGGCTGAGGCTCAGGCATACGGCAAGCTCTCACAAACTCAGCACCCATGCGCGACAGAATGAACTCGCTCTCTGTCGAGAGACTGTTCTCTATGTCACCATAGTGCGCCCGCACTCTGTCGACTTTGGGGGTTCGGCCCACTCGAGGCCGAACGGACGACCTACTTCCCTGTCCGAAGGAGTCAGGCGCTGCGCTTCCGAGTCGGTATCCAGCACGAAGTGCTTGATGTAGTTGAAATCCGCCGTCTCATCGTCGTCCCCCAGGAGCGGCAACTTCAGTCCCTGTTCGGCCAATCGGCGCTTCAGACGCCGGCCGTTGTGCCCTCCGGGCCCCTGCGTCACGTTGCACATGTTGGCGCGCACCTTGGTGTCAACATGGCTTGTGATCTCCACAATCCGGTTGATGAACTGCGGTCCCCGGCGGGTGAAGTAGTACCGTTCGCGGATGGAGTGCGGCTCGACCACATCCAACTGCTCCGGGTAGTCGAACCTACCGGTGTAGGCCGCTTCCACCGCCCGGGCGGTGATGTAATGGTCCGGATTGTTGTCGTACGGGACCCAGGGATCGTAGCTGATGATCGTATCGATCTTCAGGCTCCGGATCAAAAAGACGAACCGCGCCGTCAGCTCCTTGATGTTGATCTCGTCGAGGTTGTGGTTGCGGTAGGAGAGGTCGTAAACCCTCTCCAGACCGAGCGCCTCGGCGACGGCCGCCGTATCCCGCTCATCGTTCAACATCGACTCGGCGCGGGTGCGGCCGGCGCCGGCGGAATCGTCATTGGTGGTGCGGATCAGGTAGCCCCTGTACCCTTCGTGGATCAGCTTGGCGACCAGACCGCCAGCAAAGATCGGGATGTCGTCGGAATGGGGCTGGATAGCGGCCAGGACTTTTCCCGCATGCGGCTTGCCCTGCTGTTCCCGCTCAATGACCAACTCGTCGTTCGAGAACCGGTGATGCGGGTGAAACCGGTATTTTTCCAGGTCCGCTGCCTGGCCGCGGGCCTGGGCCGCCGCGGCGGCGGCCGGGGCTGCCGCCAGCGCTCCTGTGGCTAACCCTGCCTTTAGGAAGTCCTTGCGATTGATCATGGCTGTGTTACTCCGTAACGAGCTTAACAATCTACATCTCCCCTTGACCCTTCAGAGCTTCGGTCCCTGTCAAGACCCGAGGAGCTCGAGGCCGTCGAGGGCTGCATCGAGAAACACAACGAGAGCCCCAAGCCTTTCATCTGGACCGCCAAAGCCTCTGACACCCTCGCCAAGGTCAAGCGCGCCCGCTAGGCCCGCCATGATGTTCAAAGCGTGTGAGGCACTCCATTAGCGATAGGATGGTGGAAATGTCTGATGAGATCGTTCGGCCGGAGTCGGTCGAAGCGCTAGCGGCCCAGCTGGCTGCGGCGGCCGAAGCGGGCCAACCGATTGAGACCGGCGGCGCGTTTACCAAGCGTCGGATCGGCGGTGCGATCACGCCCCCGGCCGTCCGCATCTCGACCGCGGCGCTTGACCAGGTGCTGGCCTACGAGCCGGCCGATCTGACCATCAGCGTCGGGGCGGGCATGCGCTGGGCGGACTTGACCGAGCTGCTGGCGGCCAACGGGCAGGCGCTGCCGCTGGACCCCCCGTTCGACGGAGCCACCGTGGGCGGGGCTTTGGCGGCCGACCTGAGCGGCCCGCGCCGGCGGCGTTACGGAACCGCGCGCGACCTGGTGATCGGCATGCGCTTCGCCACCCTCGAAGGCAACATCGTCGAGTCCGGCGGCATGGTCGTCAAGAACGTCACCGGGCTGGACATGAGCAAGCTCTTGATCGGTTCGATGGGGACCCTCGGCGTGATCGCCACGGCGAACTTCAAGATTTTTCCGCGGCCGGAACAGGCGGCGACCTTTGCTTTCTTGAGCGACTCGACCGAGAAGCTCGTGCGCCTGCGCGGCAAGATCCTGCAGGGCGCGGCGCAGCCGACGGCACTCGATCTGCTCAACGGCCCGTGCGCGCAGGGTCTGGCCTTCGATCTGGGAGCGGATTTCTTGCTGTTGGCTGAGGCGACCGGGTCGGAAGCGGTAGTGGCGCGCACCCGCTCCACCTACGCGGCCCTGGCCGAGCAAGCCGGCGTGGAGATGATCGAGCCTGACCCGGCCGCCGGCGGAGGCGTCTGGCGCGCCATCCGAAGCTTCCACCCGACGGCGCTCGATGCATTCGAGGCGGGGGCGCTGCTGCGCATCTCCACCACCGCTTCCGGGTTGGGCGAGGCGTTGGCCTTGCTGGCCGCGATGACGCCGGAAGCCTGGGTGCTCTGCCGCGCCGCCAACGCGGTGATCTGGTGCGCCCTGGCCGATGCGGAAGCCGGCGCACGGCTGCTCGAGCGCCTCCGCAAAAACGGATTGAAAACGCTGGTAGAGAGTGCGCCGGAAGGCAGCTCCGTCGAGCGCTGGGCGGCTTCGGGAACGGCGCTCGAAGCGATGCGCCGAGTCAAGGCGGAGTTGGACCCGGCGAACCTGCTCAACCGCGGGCGGCTTTGGGGAAAGATTTAGCGGAGTTCACTCGCCGGCAGCTTCCATCGCCGGGCGCCGCACCCTTATATCCTAAGAGCGCTGCGAGCAGCGTTGATGTTGCACCCAACTCGAAATGCGTTCCATACTAGGGTTTTCGGTTCTCCGTTTGAATCGATCACAGCCTTCGCACGCGAATCCTTCGGCCCTGCCTTTACGGGCGTCGGGGCGCTACAGAAGGCTCAGGCCGCGAAGTCGTCCGGATCACCGTTGAGGCTTTGAGGCTTGTTCCTGGCAAGTCGTTGCGCCTTGACCCTTGCGAACCAAGCCTCTTAGACGGCGGCTCTGCTGAATCACCCATGAATCGAACGCTACTGATTGGACTCGACGGCGCCACGTTTTCCGTGTTGCAGCCGCTGATGGACAGCGGCGTGATGCCGTTCCTGCGGTCGTTTATTGCCGAAGGCGTAGCGGGAACCTTGCGCACGATCGTGCCCGCCCTGACGCCGCCGGCCTGGACTTCGCTGATGACCGGCCGTACGCCGGGCCACCACGGGGTTTTTGATTTCTTTCGCTTGGAATCAGCCGACAGCCGCAACATTCGTTTCTTCAGCTCCAAGGACGTTCGGACGCCGACGGTCTGGTCCCTGGCCAATGAGAGCGGGAAGCGCGCCACGGTTCTGAATTTTCCGTCGATGTTCCCCGCCCCGCAGTTGGACGGGCATGTGGTTCCGGGCTGGGTGCCGTGGCGACAGATGCGCCTGGCGTGCTGGCCTCCTGATCTTTTTGACCGCCTCAAAGCCAATCCGAACTTCAACGCCCGCGAATTGGCGATGGACATGAAGCTCGAGGAAAAGGCGACCGAAGGCTGCTCGGACCTGGAGGAGTTCGGTCCCTGGATCGACTTCCACATCCGCCGCGAGGAGAACTGGTACTCCGTTTTCGAAGGTCTCAACCGGGACGATCCTTCGGAGCTGACCGCGTTGATTTTCGATGGAGTGGACAAGCTACAGCATCTTTGTTGGCGCTTTATCCGTCCCGAAGACGCCGAGCCGGTCACCGGCGAAGCCGAGCGCGAGATCCGCGAGCAGTGCCTGACCTACTACCGCCACGTCGACAGCATTATCGAGAGGATGTGCGCCGCCGTCGGCCCTGAAACGACGGTGCTGATCGCCTCCGACCATGGTTTTGGGCCAACCACGGAAGTCTTCAACGTCAACACATGGCTCGAGCGGAACGGCTACCTGGCGTGGTCCGACAAAGCCAAGAGCTGGAACACCGAAGGCGCAGTCCTAGGCGTCGGCCAAGTCTCCAAACACACTTGGCTGCTCGATTGGGACAAGACGCGCGCCTTCGCGGCTACCCCGACCAGCAACGGCGTCTACCTGGCCGATCGTAGTCTGGATGCGGACGCCCGGGCGGCGCTGCTGGCCGAACTCAAGAAAGGCCTGCTCGCGGCCGAAGACGCCGACGGCGAGCGCGTCGTGAAGGAAGTGTGGACGCGCGAAGAGGCGTTCGACGGCCCCGCGGGCGATTTGGCGCCCGACCTCACGCTGGTCATGCGGGACGGCGGCCTGATCTCCATCCTGCCTTCCGACGAAATCGTCACCAAGCGCGATGTGGTCTCCGGCGCGCACCGTCCCGAAGGCGTGTTCGCCGCGCGTGGTCCGGGCATTCGCCGAGGCGTTCAGCTCGACGAGATGTCGATCCTCGACATCGCTCCACTGATGCTCTACAGCATCGGCGCGCCGGTGCCGGCGAACCTCGAAGGCGCCGCGCCGACGGATGCGATCTACGAGCCGACCTTCCTCGAACAGCATCCGGTCATCCGCAGCGGAGCGGCCCAGGAGACGGACCGGTCGTCGGCGGGCGGCCCGGATATGGACGAGGAAGACGAAGCAGCAATCCTAGAACAGATGCGCTCCCTCGGCTACATTGAGTAGTCTTCTCAAGCCCCGTTAGCTTGCCGCGACTGAAGGCCTCCCTGGATGGTTCCAACCAAAAACGATCATGTTCTGGTGACCGGCGCTGCGCGGGGGCTCGGACTCGCCACAGCGCTCCGGCTGGCCGAGGCCGGTTTCACCGCTTGGGCGGGGCTGCGCAATCCTGCATCAGAAGAAGCCGTGTCGGCCAAGGCCAAAGAACGCGGCGTCGAGCTACGCTGCGTGCATCTCGACGTAACCGACGTCGCGACCATCGATAGCGCCGTCCAGACGATCCAGCAGGCTGGGGGCTTGTTTTACGGACTCGTCAACAACGCCGGCATCACCGGCCGCTCTTACTTCGAGCACTTCCCCGAGGACTATCTGCGGAAGATCTTCGAGGTCAATGTGTTCGGAACCATGAGCGTGACGAAGAGGGTATTGCCGATCCTGCGCGAGCAGGGCCGCGGGCGCATCGTGATGCTCAGCTCGGTCGCAGGAAAATTCGGATCGATCGCGCTGGCGCCCTACGTCTCGAGCAAGTTTGCCGTGGAAGGATTCGGCGAGTCGCTCGCGATTGAGATGAAGCCGTTCGGCGTCGACGTAGTGATCATCGAGCCCGGCATCACCAAGACGGACATTTGGGATGCCGACGACCGAGTGCTCTCCGACGCGCAGAACGAGCGGAGCCCCTACCACGACCTGTTCCTGCGAGGCGAAGAACTCGCGGAGAAGCTGGTCCGCACGTCCTCGATTCGCCCCGAAGACGTGGGCGAAGCGATCCTCAAGGCCTTGACGACCGAGAAGCCCCGCTATCGCTATGTGGTTGGCTGGCGCGCCCGAGCCGCGATGCGGCTCCGAAGCTATCTGCCGGGAGAGCTATTCGAAAGGATCTGGTTTGGGACCCTCTTGCGGAGGATCACCAAACCAGAAGGATAACCGCGGCGATCTCAGACCTGGCCTTGGCGGCGGCGACGCAAGACGAAGGCGCCGATCAGCAGAGCTCCGCCCATCAGTGAAAGGGAGCCTGGCTCAGGTACCGGCCGGAACAGAATACGGCGATAGGGCGTGGAGTCCAGTCCAATGATTCCGCCGTCGGACGAAACCGCCTGCAACCCGGACACGTTCTGCGCATTCGGGAAAACCTGAGTCAGGACGCCCCACGGGTGCTCGAGCGGGCCGGCGACTGCGCCGTCCGTGCAGCACGGCTGCCAGATGAACACTCCATTGAGCACCGTATCGCCGGTGCTCAAGAAGGCGTTGCCGGGCTCATCACCCACCAACAGGTCCACAGCTTGGAGAAAAAACGACGAACGCGTCACCAAAAAGCCGCCTGAGCCGTCGTTGGGCGCGTCCACAACCTGGAAGAACGCCAGACCGTCCGACGCTTCCACGAAGAAGTACTGCAGCGTGTCCGACACAGCCGGCGGGTTGACGCCGTTGTAGCTGAAATCGGCGTAATCGTAGAAGTCGGCGGCCGTACCTGCCGAGTTGAAGGTCTGAATGAATCCCAGAGGATTCGAGAGGAAGTCGCCGGCTCCCGGCGACGATTCCTGTGAAACTTCGATGAATCCCGCCTGAGCCGAAGTCCCGGCCAAGGCCAAGACAAACAACATCGGCAGGAAGGAACGTCGAAAACGGGCGCTACTCATGAAATGGATCTCCTTACGAAACAGCTCTAGAATATCGATGCTGAGCCAACAGTGCAACTAAATCCCATCCTGTGAAAGCACTAAGCTCGCCCCCTGGATGGTACGGGCGGACGACCAGATAAAACAGCTGCTGGCGACAGTGTTGTCCCAGAACGGCGAGCAGGAGAGTTAGCAGGGCAGTTTGGGGACAAAAAGCCGACCCCGAGTCCGCGTGGCCCAAGCAGCGGCGGAAGCGGCGAGAAACGCGCGACGAGTCCACATCGGCCAATAGGATATCGCGATTCCGCTGTGGCGCACGCCGCCGGCGCGCCGGGTCGTCGGTCCCCGACAACCTTCCGAAACGGAGGCCGGGACGGCCCATGCCGCTCGCCCGGAGGCGCGCTCTACGAGCCCCCGCTATGCTGAAAATGCCGTGAGCAGCCGCAACTACCAGGGCATTCCCTACTGGGGGCAGGAGCCCGACGACCAGACCAAGCAGCAGATGCAGCGCTGCCAGACGACCTCCGACCGCTGCGCCTTCATGGCCGATCACCACCTCGGCTACGCCGTCCCCATCGGAGGCGTCGTCGCCTACCGCGACCACGTCTCACCCTCTGGCGTCGGCTATGACATCGCCTGCGGCAACAAGGCCGTCCGGCTCGACGCCGACGCCCAAGAGGTGCGCCGCAACATCTCGACCATCATGGACGACGTGTTCGCCACCATCTCCTTCGGCGTCGGCCGCCGCAACGACGAGCGCGTCGACCACGACTTGTTCGACTCCCCGGCCTGGAAGGTCGAGGCTGTCTCGCCGCTCAAGGAGATGGCCCGGCAGCAACTGGGGACGGTCGGCTCGGGCAACCACTACGTCGACATCTTCGTCGACGAGAGCGACCGCGTCTGGGTCGGGGTGCACTTCGGCAGCCGCGGACTCGGGCACAAGACCGCCACCTGGTTCCTCAAGAAAGCGGGCGCCGTCGACACGATTCACGCCGAGCCCTGCCTGCTGGAGGTCGATTCGGACCTCGGCGCGCAGTACATCGAGGCGATGACGCTGGCCGGCGAGTACGCCTACGCCGGCCGAGATTGGGTCTGCGACCGGGTGGCCCGCATCCTCGGCGCAAACGTTGTCGAAGAGGTCCACAACCACCACAACTTCGCTTGGCGCGAGGAGCACGACGGCGAGGAGATGTGGGTGGTCCGCAAGGGCGCCACACCGGCCTGGCCGGGACAGCTCGGGTTCGTCGGCGGCTCAATGGCCGAACCGGCGGTGATCATCCGCGGAAGCGAAGGCGGCTCCGAGGAGCAGGAGCGCGCACTCTATTCCACCGTCCACGGGGCCGGCCGCGTGATGGGCCGCGCCCAGGCCAAGGGCAAGCGCGACCACAAGACCGGCGAATGGAAGCGTCCGCCGCTGGTCACCGAGCGGCAGATGATGGACTGGGTGCGCCGCTCAGGCGTCGAGCTGCGCGGCGCCGGCGTGGACGAGAGCCCGCAGTGCTATAAGCGCCTCGACGAAGTCCTCGCCGCACACGGCGAGACGATCGAGATCCTGCACCGGCTCATGCCGATTGGCGTCGCCATGGCCGGGGCGAACGAGTTCGATCCTTACAAGGACTGAGAAGGGAGGACGCCAAAAGAGAACAGGCCCTTAAAGGGCCTGCAAGAAGATGGCGGTGAGGGTGGGATTCGGTCGTACAGAGAGCCTCGCAACTCGTAACTCATTGATTCTACGAACGCAGAAAGCGCAGAACGCGCGTCAAAAGGCGCAGTTTCGACAGGCGAGGGTACGTTTGAGGTACACAGAAGGTGCCAAGATCTGTCCTTTGAGGCCCGCTGAGGGAGGCCTTCAGCTTCGCTCCCAACGCAGGAGATTTTGGGTCTTGACGGATCCTGGAGCCAGACGGATCGTAGCCGATAGCCCTCGATCCTGGGCCTAGCCTGCGGGTGTGCTTCACCAAGTTGAAGTCGGCCGCTCGGCGAGCCGCTCCACATCATGCGCACACTCGCATCAGGACGTGGAACCCAAACGATCCCGCCGCTGGTTGCGTCTTACGGAGTTGCGCACAGATCCGAACGCCACGAACCCTTACCTCAACGGCGCGGACAAGCCCGTGACAGTGAAAGAGGCGGCGCGCTTCCTGGGCGTCAGCCCCTCGCTCGTCTACGAGTACGTGAGCCGGAAGCAGATTCCCCACTACCGCATGATGGGACGCTGCATCCGGTTTCGTCTGTCGGAGTTGGCCGCATGGAGAGAGGGCTTTCACGTCGATCCCCAGCAGTAATTGCTCCTCGATGCGTCGATCCGAGAACGGGCGGCTGATTCCTTGCTAACCTCGTTTTTCGATGCCCCGCAAGATCGCGAAGAAAAACGAGCGCTCCAGAACCCTGAGCGACGAGAGGTTTCGCGAGTTCGTGGAGGAAGCGACGGTCGACGCCTACGGAGAGGGGGAAGAGGCCGGCGGATGGTTGGCGATGATCGACGACCACGTCCGCTTCCCTTTTGACGTCGAGCTGCTGGGAGTCAAGGTCGCGGTCGTCGGCGTCGACATGACCGATGCCTGCGAGCTCGTGGCGCTCTGCCGGAGAGGAAAGGACAGCTTGCAAGTTTCGCTGCTCGAGTTGCCGCTGCCGTCGCCGCCGCCGAAAGGCGTGGAGTGGATCGAGGCGTTCCAGCGTTGGCGCTGCAGACAGGGATGAGCGAGTACCAATACTATGAGTTCCGCGCGGTCGACAAGCCCCTGACCGCCGAGCAACTGAAGCGGCTGCGTGCGCTTTCTACCCGTGCGACGATCAGCTCGACCAGCTTCGTCAACACCTACGAGTGGGGCGACTTCAAGGGCGATCCGAGCCGCCTGATGGAGCAGATGTTCGATGCGTTTCTCTACTGGGCGAACTGGGGGACGCGGCTCTTCCAGGTGCGCCTCCCGGGAAATTTCGGCAACCTCAAACGGATCAAGCCCTACTGTGTCGGGCCGTTCGCGAGGGTTCGTGCGCGTGGAAAAGATCTGATCCTCGAGTTTGCCGCGGGAGAGATCTACGACGAGTACTACGGCGAGGATGAAGAAGACTGGATGGGCTCACTGCTGCCTCTACGCCAAGACTTGCTGCGCGGGGACTACCGCTGTCTTTACTTGGCTTGGCTGCGCTCGGTACAGGAGGAAGAGGTCGAAGACGACGAGCATGAGCCACCGCTACCCGAGGGTCTGCGCGACGAGTCGGAACCGCTCTCGGCGTTCGGCAGCTTCTTCGAGATCGATCTGGACCTGATTCAGGCGGCGGCCGAGGCAAGCGGCCCGGCGCCGGCCCCGCCTACCGCCGACGACTTGGCAAAGTGGGTGCAGAGTCGAACGGCCAAAGAGAAGGACGGGCTGTTGCGCGTGGCCGTGCATGGCGGCGGCGGAGCTTTCCAGGCGGAGTTGCTCCGGCTCTACGATCAGGGCAACCGTTCAAGGGGTGAAGGGCAGGCTCGCGCCAAGTCGCGAACAGCAGGCGAGCTGCGAGCGGCGGCTAGTGCTCGCGCCGCGGAGCGCGCACGCAAACTGCACCGGCAACAGGAGGCCGAGAAGCGCAGGCGAGAGGCCGAGCAGGCGGCTGCCCGCGCAGCCTATCTCGACCGCTTGGCCTCGCGCGAAGAGGAGGTTTGGGACCAGATCGGACACTTGATCGCAGCGACGCGCCCGAAGGAGTACGACCTTGCGGTCCGGCTGCTCCTCGATCTACGCGACCTGGCAATGCGGGACAAGCGAGAAGCCGATTTCCGGTTCGGTTTGCGCATGGTTCGCGAAGAACACGCCAACAAGCCCAGTCTCCAACGCCGGCTCAACGAAGCCGGCTTGCCCGACGACCGCGAGCCAAACCTACCGATCATCGAGAACTGATGTCCCCGAGCATGTAGCCCAAAGCGCGGTAGCCGCGAAGCCGCCGCTCGTACATGCGGGCGAGCATCGGAACCCGGATGTCGACGTAGTCGAACACCTGGACCAATCGCTTGCCGTCGTGCATGCGGTGAAGGCGTCCGACATATTGTTGCAGCGTGCCGCGCCAGGAGATCGGCATCGCCAGGAACAGCGTATCGAGGCGAGGATCGTCGAAGCCCTCCCCGACGTAGCTTCCGGTCGCGAGGATCACACGCGGTTCGTCTCGCGAAATGTTGGCCATCGACTCGTCTATCGCCCGACGCTGCTTCCGCCCCATCCCTCCCTTCAGCACGAAGACGTTCGGGATCTTCCCGTCAAGCAGCTTCCTGAAGGTCTCGAGATGGCGGGTTCGAGACGTCAGAAGCAGCGGCGAGCGGCCGGCCTCTACCGCGGCAATCAGATCGGAGACGATTCGCTGGTTGCGTCTGGCGTCTTCGATCAAGGCGGCGTAGACCTCGTGGATCTTCGGCGACGAGACAGGATCGGGCAGAGCGAAGTCGGTCAGAACGGGCACGACTCTGTGCTGGAATGGCGAGGTTTCGGCCATCGATCGTGCGCTCAAGCAGAAACGAATGGGGCCGCACTGCATGGTGATGATGGGGTGATGGCCGTCCTTTCTCGTCGGCGTTGCCGTCATTCCGAGGATGAATCGCGCCTTCGCCTGGCGCATCACCTGCTCGAAGCTGAATGCCGAGACATGGTGGCACTCATCCACGATGACCTGACCGTAGTTCGCGACCAAGTCGTTGACCTGCTTCTTGACGTACAAGCTTTGGACGACCGCTACATCGACGATGCCGGTTGGCGCCGACTTGCCTCCGCCGATTTGTCCGATCGAGTCTGGCGGCGAGTCCAGGAACAGCCGGAGTCGCTCGCGCCACTGATCGAGAAGCTGCCGGCGATGCACGAGGATGAGCGTGTTGACCTTGCGAGCTGCGATCACGTACGCCGCCACGGCCGTCTTGCCGAAGCCGGTGGGGGCGCTCAACACGCCGTCGTCGTGCGCGAGGATTGCCTTGGCCGCGTCCTTCTGGGTTGGGCGAAGGCCACCGCGGAACTTGGCTTCGATGGCATTGCCCTCGGACCGCACGTCCTGCACTTGCGCGTCGATCGAGTGCTCCTGCAGCAGTTCGGATAGCTCAGACAGACAGCCCCGCGGCAGGGCGATGTGGCGGTCCAGCTCCTCTCCACATGAGATCACGCGAGGCTTGTCGAACGTGGACAGCCGCATCGCCTGCGCCTTGTAGAACTCAGGGTTCTGGAAGGCCGCGATACGCAATACGCGGTTCACGAGCGGCGAAGGCAAGCTGGCTTTCTCGAGGAACAGCAGATTCGCCCGAACGACGCTGACGCTGCTGGGCAAGGGCCCGGGGATCGCCGTTTCGGGTCGTTTGCCGGAAGGCGGCAGCGTCCAGGGATCCGGCTCGTCGTCGTCCGAACGGCTGAGGCGAACTCCGATGACGCCTCCGGCCCGCATCGCCTGCTGGACGATCCATTCAGCCGAATGCAGCGACATCCTCTTGACGCTGGCCAGGAACGCCCACTGATCGGAATAGGGAGCGAGCTGATCGTCGACGAAGACGGAGTTTCCGGCCTGCCGTGGCGCCTTCTGGAGGGGCAGAGCGATGAGGTTTCCGAACCCGCCCTTCGGCATTGTGTCCTGACTCGGGAACAGCCGGTCGTAGGAATCGAGGCCGATCTGGTGGCGACGCTCCATCGCGGCTGTCAGCAGCGCGCAGCCTAATCGCCGAGCCGTCGCCGCGGGGATAGGCTGCTCGAAGAAGATCCAGACATGGGCTCCGTTGCCGGAACGTGATCGTTCGACCGCCGCCGGCACGCCGTTGTCACTGCAGATCGCCGCGAACGCGCGGGCGTCTTCCTGCCACGTCTTCTTGTCGAAGTCGACCGCAAGAAACCAGCAAGTCTCATCCGACAGCAGGGGGTACACTCCGATGGTGATCTCGCCCTGCAGGTGCTGACGGATTGCGTCGTCGGTGAGCGGGAGCAGAGTTCGCGTTTCGCGATCGACGGTTCGTCGATCAGCGACCTCACTGGATAGGTAAGCTTTCCAATCGCGCTTCGCTCTCGGTGAGTACCCGGACCGGCCGTCCGCGCGCTGCCATCGCACGGCATAGACGTCCTCCCGGCTACGGAAGAGCGTGCGGAAAAGGGCGATCTTCGTTTCCGCCGAAGACGTTGCTGTGACCGGGGGATCTCGGTGGCGCTCGGTTGTGGCCAAGTCGGGGACCGGTGGCCGCACCGGCGCCGCAGCGCCGAGTTTCGCAAGCTCCTTTCGCAAACGAGCGTTCTCGGCCCGCAGTTGTTCACATTCGGTGCGCAGCGTCTCGAGTTGTTGGTCGCTGTCCTTAGCCATGGAGAAGGCTCCGCGTCGAGCGCTCAGCCCGGGCGCCGCCGACGGGCCTGCGGAGCTGCGTATTGGGTCTATAGCATGAGCTGCTCGAGGCCATATTGGCATGCTTCGCGAATCGCTTCTGGAGATGGAATCCGAGGACCGGCTATCCGAGCGGCGCGGCGAATGTCGTCGGTGACCTCGCCAAAGAGGCTCTGCGGCGCTCTGGCCAGAGCGTTCCGTTGCCGTGTCTGCAGTCGCTGCGACACGCTTGTCGCCCACTCCTGTTTCAGCTCAGGCAATCGCGAGCCGAACAGTTGAAGCGTGTCGTGTACGTAGAGGATGTCCTTGGCCCGATCCTCGGACGGTCTCCTGCCCTGAATCAGGATCTTCTGGGCAATGAAGCTCGCGGGATTCGCCACTCTGACAACGCCCGAGAACAGACGTTCACGTACTTCGACTGTCCACGGTCGATGCAGCAGTAGATCGACGTACCGCAGCTGGTGTGACGTCACGCCGGCGACTTCCAAGGTTGCTTTGCGGCGGCTGCGACGATCATACGTGCTGCCGACGAGAGGGGTGATGAACTCGGCGTAGAATCCAGAGTCTGCTGTTCCGAGGCGGTAGTGCGTCGCGGGTGGCTGATCCGTACCGAGAAACTCCTCTCTGAAGCCACCTGCGAGGAGCCGCTGCCGGATGTCTTCGTCAAGGACGGCTAGTCGCGGTGGAACAGCAATATCGGCGTCGAGGGTCATCAATGGCGCGTAGGCCAAGGACTGGCCGAAGGGGTGGAGGCGGTGGAGCCGATGCGCCCAGCCTCCTACGATGACCACTTCGTCGAGCCAGGGTTCAAGGACCTGGAGGAGTCGCGCGAAAGGGTCGAATTCCGAGACGCTGGGCATTGCAAGTCACACCGCAAACAAGGGGCCGAGGACGCGCTTGCGAATCACGTCCGCCTGCTCCCGGCCACGCGCGGGGTAGGAACTTGTGTCCAGCCACACCTGGAGGACATCGCATACTGGCGCACCGTCAACTCTGGTTGCAGCGCGAAATACGGATTCCGCGTGGGTCGGTATCCGCAGGTACACATCCGGGGAACCGCCTGAGCCATCGTCCACGGCGAGGCCCAAGCGCCGCAGCAAATCCGGCTCAATCGTCTCCACATAGAGGTGGGGCGGCACGCCACGTACGAATCCGAATCCTAACAGGTCCGCGGCGGCGAACAGCCCTAGGCAGCAGCGATTCGAGTTGGAGCCGCTCGATGCCCTATCCGAGCGCGACAGATCTTCTTGTTCGTCCGTGTACGCGGCCAGCGACTCCTGGAGTTGCTCGACATCCTTTCTGATGATCCAGCGCGCCGGAATCTCGCGACCGGCATGGCGGTTCGCGGAGGACCACTCATCCAGAAGTTCGCCGAGCCGGACGATCTCGAGTCGATCACGCTCCTTGTCGAGAAAGCCCTCAGTCGTGAGGCGCTGCACGAATCGCGTCGCGGTCATCACCGAGACGTCGGCTGCCGCCGCCAACCGAGAGGCGTTCAGGAACTCTCCCCTCGGAACGCTGATCAGCGAGTTAGGCAGAGCTTGTGCGACCAAGATCTTTAGCAGCCATTGGTTCAAGTCCGAGAACAGGCCCGGAAGCTTCGGACCGGTGGCGATCATGCTCCTCGGACGACGAACCGGCTTCGAGTCGAATCGTTCGAGGCCATGGCCGGAGAAACTCCTGAGACCGTGACCATCAATCACGCCGACAGCGACCTCTGGGGCGTGTTCTCGCGCAAAGCCTATCGCTGCGTCTGCGACCGCAGCGGGAACTTGCGGCGCCGCCACGACCGCGAGCGGTGTCGCCGCCGGCGAGCACGACTCAGCCGCCTTTTGCGCCTGCAGGATCGCCTGCGCCAAGGCGGGCACCAAACGATCCCGCCGTCCTTCCGACAAAACCTTGAGTTCTACCAGATATCGTCGCTTACCGGCATCGACCAGGAGGTCGGTTCGGCCATCACGCCGCGGCGCTTCGCGCTCCACTCTCCATCCGGCTTCTTCGAACAGACGGACAAGGGCGCTCGACAGTCGAGCATCGGAAGATGGCCCAGGCCTTTGCCTGCCATCAGAATCGGGTGTCCGACTGGGTGATCCCATGGCCATGATATCTATCATGGCCATGGTAGGCCAACTCAGCTGCAGGAGTCAATAGCTGATCGTTGGCTTCCTGCTCCCAAAGCAGGCGCGCTACGCCGACGGACTTCGCACCTAGGTCTGCAAGCCAAATCGAACGCTGACCGAGCCGTCGTGCTTGAGTATTCGACTCCGAAACTCCTCCAACCTCACTGTGCGCCCAAAGCGGAGGTGATCGTGAGCACAAGCAAGCGAAACGAACAGAAGAAACCCAACGTGCGGTCTCGCAGGTCAAACCTCAACCTCTACGAGATCACGATTCTTGTCAGAGTCCTGGACCGTGATGCCGTCATGAAGCATGGCAGATCCGCCTACGCGAAAGCGCCAGCGCTGATAGACGATGGGCAACTCATCCCCGCAGAGGAGTTTGTCTCATGCTTGGACGACGCCCTGCTGGAGTTGTACCGACTTCCTGGCTCGGACTCCAAGGGTGTCGAGCAACTCAAGTTTGCCATCAAGCGGAATCCGTAGATGCGCTGTTACGGCAAGCGCAGATCGCGGATCCGAACAGCCGAGCAGATCTGGTTTCAGACTCGCCGAAGAGCGCCGCGCTGGTCCAAGCGCGCCGCCGGAGAGCAGTCTGGCGCTGTGCTTCAATCTTTTCACGCACCTTGATCCGCGAGGGGGAGACCAAAGACGAAGCTGATGGAACAGCTCCTGACAACCAAAGACGTCGCTCGAATCCTCAACGTCTCGGTTCGCACGGTCGAGCGGATGTGCGACAGCGGAGAGCTCGAGCATGTCATCCTCAAGACGCACGCCGGAGCACGCAACGTCAAGCGCCGCGTGTCTCCGAAGGCGCTCGACAAGTACTTGGCGAGCCATCTGATAGCGGCCGACGCGTAGAATGTGACCGATGCCGTTGACGATCTACCGGCGCCATGACAAGAGCTGCAGGGCCACGTCTCGTCACTATCGCCGCTGCTCGTGCCCGCTCTGGGTGCAGGGCGTCACGAGCGACGGCCGAAAGCTGAGACAGAGCCTCAAGACCAATGCCTGGGCCGAGGCTGAGTCCAAGGCCCGGGATCTTGATCGCGGTCGCGCGAAGCGCATTCCAACCGTCGCCGCCGCGGCGGCATCCTACATGGCGGACCTCGAGCGCCGAGGGCTGAGCCGCTCGGTCAAGGGCAAGTTCCGCCTAATGTTGCAGCGACTCGAAGACGCCTACTCGCACAAGCTCACCGTCCTGACAGCCGAGGATATGCGGACGTTCGCCGCCTCGTGGGGTTACGCGCCGACCACGCAGCGTGCGGAGATCGAGCGGTTGCGCCAGTTCTGGGGGTTCTGCGTGGATTCGGGCTGGATCGACCGCAACCCGGCGAAAGGCGTCAAGCCGCCGAAGGAGCCGCCGCCCCAGGTGGAGCCCTTCACGCCGGACGAGATGACGGCGATTCTGGCTGCCTGCGACCCGATGGACCGGGCTTTTGTACTCCTGATGCGGTACAGCGGCCTGCGGGTCGGCGACGTTGCCCGGCTCGAGAAGACCCGTATCCAAGGCGACCGCTTAACGCTCAGGACTACCAAGACCAGCGCCGTAGTCGCCGTGCCCTTGCCGCCGACTGTGCTGGACGCGCTTAAGCGCTTTCCGCACGTATCCGAGCGCTGGTTCTTCTGGACGGGGAAGTCGAAACCGGATGCGTTCCGTAACTCCTGGTGCAACCGGCTCAAGCGGATGTTCGACCGGTCCGGCGTCAAGAACGCCCACAGCCACCGCTTTCGGCACACTTTTGCATCCGAGCTATTGCTACGTGGCGGGCCCGTACAGGACGTCGCAGCCCTCCTCGGTCACGCCAGCGTGAAAACGACCGAGCGCCACTACTCGGCATGGATCAGAGCCCGACAGGAACGGCTCGAAGAGCACGTCCGAAACTCTTGGAGTACATTCGAAGTACGCGACGTCGTCGAAAACTCGCTAAACTTTGAAAGTAAACGGGTTAGGAATGGCGGTGAGGGTGGGATTCGATGTCGTAGAGGTCCTTTTCTTTCAGTACGTTACCGCTCCTACGGTACCATGATTGCCCCGCCTGCCGCCATTGCCGTCCCGCCTTGCCCCAGATTGCCCACTGTATCTCCAAGCTGCCGCGTGCGTTGGGCCGTTGGACGGTTCGTTCCCGAGGTTCCATCCAATGCCGTACGTCATGCCCAGACTAGTGCCGCGACCGCGCCGAACATTGTCGATGGAGGCCCAAGCGCCGGGGGCCAACCGGCGCAGCCGTAGGGGCACGACAGCATGCCGTGCCCCTACGATTCCTCCCCGCAGCCTCGGCTGCCAAGAGACACGCTAAGCGCGGTCGAGACACTAGTGTGGCCCGCCAGTTCCCAGTCAACTCCCTGTTTTCCCAAGCCCACGGCTGAGCATTCATATCTCCCCGGCATGGCGTCCAGGATCAGCGCGGCGACACTCCGTGGGGTCAGGAGTGAAGCACCGACTCGACGAAAGCCGGCAATGTAGCCACCAAGTCGGATGCATGCCTGTACTCGAGATTGTTTACTCCCTGCAGATCGAAAGGAACAAGGGTGCGATCTCGCGTGATCAAAATGACAGGCTTGCCCACACTGCTGTCCAAGTTAGCGGCTGACCACGCGACCAGCCATTGATAACAAAGGACGTACGTCGCCCGCACCCTCCCGATCAAGGACCAGGTTGGGAGCGACTGGAACGGCGGTTTCTTATCTTCCCGGCTTACCTGCTGTCCAAATGAATCCCGCGGCGGCTCCTCCTTGGACGGGTTTCTGCGCGATCTGGCCCCGTGCTGCTGTCCAACCTCAGCGCGCGGCCAGCGGCAGCGCCAGCTGCGCGCTCGCCGCGGCCGCCTGCGGCGGCGGCTCGAACGGTTCGTCCAGCCACGCCCACAAGTCGCGATAGACGAACAGTTGCTGCCTGAGCAGCGCCGCCAAGTTCGACAACGACCAGCCGAAGCGCCCCCGCAACTGCAAGTAGCGCAGCACCAGAATCGCAATCAGCGCCGTGAACAACTGCGTGCGGACCGCATTCGCGCTCACGCCCACGAACGTCTTGATGCGCAGGTTCTGCTTCAGCGCCTTGAAGAACAGCTCCACCTGCCAGCGATCCTTGTAAATCGCCGCCACCGTCGTGGGGCCGAAGCTCAAATGATTGGTCAAGAACACCAGCGGTTCGTCGTCGCCGGGCTGCTGCTTGACGATGCGCCGGAAGACGTACTCCGGGCTCTCGACGGCGCGACTGGGGAAGCAGATTACCTCGTCGGCCAGGATGCCGCCGCGCTCGGGCGTCGGACGGCTCTCGAGCACCTCGTAATCGGCGTTGCGCTTCATGCGGGTGACGAAGTAAACGCCGCGCCGGCCCAGCTCGGCGAACCATTCGTAGTCGGTGTAGGCGCGGTCGAAGACCACCACCGCGCCGGGCTCGAAAGCCAGCTTCCGCGCCACGTTGAGCTCGTGAGTCTTGCCGTCGGTGAGCACGGCGAACTGCGGCAGATAGCCGTCGTGATCGAGCAGCAGGTGCAGCTTGACGGCGCCTTTGGCGCGGCGGAACCGGGCCCAGTCGTACAGCGACAGGCACAGGTCGATGACGCTGGCGTCGAGGCTGAGCAGCCGGTTGCGGAAGCGGAAGCGTTTGCCGCCGCCCTGGGCGGCGACGAGGCTCTGGCAGCGGCCAAGCAGGAGCTCGAAGACGCTCTGGTAGAGCTGCCAGGGGCGGTGTTGATTGGCGTAGGCGAGCGTGGAGCGCTTGGGCGCGCCGTCGAGACCCAGGTGTTTGAGGCGGCCTTCGGTGGCTGCCAGCCCGCCGCAGATCTCGCGCAGCGAGCGCGCCTGGCCCAGTTGACAGAACAGCATGGCGACGAACTGGCCCCAGCAGGGAAAGCCGCGCATGTGCCGCTGGGCCTGATGCGCCTGCACGGCCTGCTCGAACTCGAGCCGGGGAAACAGTTGAAGCAGCTGCGAGAAGATGCTACAAAAACGCTGCATGGTTGGGCCTCCTTCGGTCGGTGCGGGATCGCTTTTTGCTTGAAGCTCCCCCAACCTACCAGAGGCTCAACCCTCTGCGCTCAGGCTAATTTGGACAAGAGTGGCTTGCCCAATGCGTGGGCATATCCGAGTTCATAGAAGACGTTGGGGTTGTTTGTCGTCATGTCGGCGATGACGAGGCGAGCCCGGCGAATGTTATCCCGTATCACATCCATCACATTCTTCGTGTGCATGAAATCATCGGCACGCATGCAGGACAAGTCAAGGCCCTCGACGGATGGCTTAATTCCGAGCTTCCACACGTCGGTAAACTCATCGGCAAAGGGCATCAGGACGAAAACAAATCGCGGATCGAGGGCGGCTTGCCCCATTCTAGATGTATCAAGCTGCTGGAGCAGGAACCACTTGGTCGCGCCAAGATGGCTGTAGTCGAAGAGTTCCGTGTTGGAAGTGTCCAGAACAACGAGCGGGTATGCATTGGAGGAAACAGGATCAAGTGGGGTATCCACTTGACTCAGGTAGCCCCAAGATGTAGTATACGGCGCTGTGGAGGATTACCCGCGCGATCTGGTCGAATTCGAGGCCCGCTTCGCCACCGAGGACGCGTGTCGCGACTACCTGATGCAGTTGCGTTGGC
>JGI12316J15310_10000106_pt7 | contig 55629 bp, 45 predicted proteins | sample MarCyaLeptolynsp_FD_15310 | JGI IMG/M metagenome (IMG submission 15310) | reverse complement strand
TATGTCGAGCAACAAGCAACCCCGAAATGATGATTCGCTCCGCTCAATTTCTTTGTCGGTCAGCATTCCCCGCCCGTTAAGCCTATGCGGCTATAACGGGTGACCCCTGCTGACATTAAGTTGGCGTAGGATTTGAATTCTCCGCGTCATGGAAATAATCCCTCTTCATTGACTCCACAATAGCTGGTACCTGTGGTAGTGTCTAAGTGTACTCTGTTCGTTACCTTTTACTTCCTGCCCTGGATATTGTACTAGTGCAGCGCGGCGGAAATAACCCACCAGTTTGATATGGATAGAATCCTTACTCTATAAGCATTCTAAATTCTTAATTCTTAATTCCGCGCAGTGGCACTAGCCTGAGCTAATCAACCATGAGCCAAGGCAAAACACCTCATCAGCCAACTAGCTGTAATGCTAAAGATAATTCACCAAGAGCAGATGATGCTGTCTTGGGAGGTGAAGTATCACCACCAATAGATGGTGTGGTATTGGGAGGAATTGAAAGCATTAAAAGGCGCTTAGGGAGTAAAGTTGTTGAGCAACGGCTTGCTGCTCTTCAAGATGCCATCAATTATGGAGAAATTGGTCTAAAGTTGGTGCTGGAGGCGTTGCAGGATGAATCACCCAAGGTACAGTTTACGGCTTATTCATTACTCATCCAGCAGCAGGAACCAATGATTAAAAAGCAGTTAAACAAAAAATTACTCTGGTATGAATTTGAGGTGGTGAAGGTAGATACTCAAGGAGTCATCAACAGTCGCTATACTAAACAAGCTCAATTTTTGGCTGAAGATTTGGAAAATGGTGTCACCTTAGAAATGGTGTCTATCCCAGGTGGAACCTTTCTCATGGGTTCACCAAAAACAGAAGAAGGGCATAGAGACAATGAAAGTCCGCAGCATCAAGTCACAGTTCAATCCTTCTTTATGGGTAAATATCCAATTACCCAGGCACAATGGCAAGCAGTAGCTGCACTGCCGCAAGTCAAACGCTTCCTTCATCCCAATCCATCTAGGTTTCAAGGAGCCAATCTCCCTGTAGAGCAAGTCTCTTGGTACGATGCCATGGAATTTTGTCATCGCTTATCTCAAAAAACTGGATGGCAGTATCGGTTACCTAGCGAAGCAGAGTGGGAATATGCTTGTCGAGCAGGTACAACTACACCATTTCACTTGGGGGAAACAATTACTACCGATTTAGCTAATTACTATGGAATAGACAGTGAACTGGATGTTCTTGAAGGTTTTGATGAAGAAGAACTACAGAGAATTAGTCAAGAAGAAACAACTCCTGTCGGTAGCTTTGGTATAGCCAATGACTTTGGACTCTACGATATGCACGGGAATGTGTCAGAGTGGTGTCTAGACAGTTGGCATTCCAACTATGAAGGTGCACTAGTAGATGGTAGTGTGTGGGAGGATGAGAATGACAAAGGGAATTGCTTTAGGATGTTGCGGGGTGGTTCTTGGGGGAACATTCCAGAAAACTGCCGTTGTGCATTTCGTAACCTCAATGATCCGGGTAGTAAGCACATCAGCTTTCTCGGTTTTCGAGTAGTGTGTACCGAGCAAGAAAATTCATCCAGTTTTTTGCCCAGACATCTGTCAATAAGGAACTTCCAAATCAAAAAATATCCCTTGTCACCTAAGACAAGAGAGTAGAGAGGGTAAAACAAGCAGATAAAGTCAAAAATTAGATAATGTATTTTCAAAGAAAAATCAAGATCCATGTCAAACTTACGGTGGCGTAAACTGCACCGCAAAATCGCTCCAATTGTCTTTCTTCCTTTATTCCTCTCTGCTCTCACCGGCATATTTTACCGTCTGGGATACAGTTGGTTTAGTCTTTCCCCTGAACAAGGTCAGTTTTTGATGTCAATCCACCAAGGTTCCTACCTTGGAAACCAACTCAAGCCTATTTATGTATTATTGGTAGGTTTAGGGTTGTTGGGTATGATTGTTAGTGGGTTGACGATGACCAAGCTGTTTGGTGGTTCTCGTTCAGGGCGACCAGGTAGTAAACTTAATTGGCGTAAGCTACATCGGCTAATAGCACCAATTATTTTCTTACCATTGGCAATTAGTGCTATAACCGGTTTGTTATACCGCTTGGGCAGAAGTTGGTTTGGTCTTTCAAATGATCAAGTAGGTATATTCTTGAGTATCCATCAAGGCTCATACCTTGGTAACTTCCTCAAACCAATTTATGTATTATTGGTAGGTTTGGGATTGATTGGGATGCTAGTTACGGGAATCAATATGACTGGGATATTCCGCAAACTTCGTCAACATTAATACCAATTTTCTCTAGCTGTGACAAAGATCCTGTAAAAGGGGGAAATAAGAAGGCTTGATTAGGGCTTACTGAATAAGTCCACTGCATGTTTTTATTCAGCAAGCCCTATTGTAAGGGAGTATCCCAAAATTGCACAAACAATAGTAGTGGGAGCATCTTGCTCCCTAGAACTGCACAAAAGGGAGTAATACCAAATCCGGTATACACCGCTACGCTAACACCCTTCGATAGTCGAGAAAACAATAATTAAGAAGCCAGAGCTACTTCTACCATCTGCTCTAATTCGCCGTTTTCATGCAACTCATTCATTACATCACAACCACCGACAAATTCACCGTTAATATAGACTTGGGGAATAGTCGGCCAATTGGAATATTCCTTAATACCTTGACGAAGGTCCCAATCCTGTAGCACATCCACTGTTTCGTAGGGTATAGCCAGTTTATTGAAAATTTGGACAACGTGGTTGGAAAAACCACACTGTGGCATTAGTTTGCTCCCCTTCATGAATACTAAAATTTTGTTTTGCTTGGTTAAATTGTCAATCCGCTCTTTGAGTTCTGGAGTCATGGTTCTAGTTGAATCCCCTTGCTATGTCAGTAACAAATTTAGTTTAGCGATTTGAGAGCAAACTTTCCCTTATTGGTGCTTAAACAGTCTGATTACTAGCTGCTTTCCAGGCTTCAGGTGTATAGGTTTTAAGGGCTAGAGCGTGAATCGCTTCTGTTGCCATAGCTTCTTGAACTGCTGCGTAAACTAGCTGGTGCTGTTTTACCAAGCTTTTGCCTTCAAATTCGGAAGAAACGACAATTGCCTGCAAATGATCACCGCCACGTAAATCTTGCACCATTACCTGAGCATCTGGCAGCTGTGTCTTGATCATTGCCTCAACTTGCTGTGGGCTATACATTTAAACTCCCATTTCTCTTTAGGTTTCCAATTGTAATTTAACTAGTAGGGACAATCAAAGAGTTAGACTGGCTAGCGGGAGGTCTAGGATAAGGAAAATCCACAAACCCTAGTTCAAATAACTGTTGGTAAGCTTTCTTTCCCAGTTCGCGGGTGGGATTTTGAGAACGAACAATTTGAATTAATAATGGTACAGATAGCTCTGGCTTATTTTGGGCTCGATGTATCAGCGCTAGCTGATAGGTTGCTTCATCTCGACCCTCAGCAGTTTCCAAAGCTTTCTGTCTCTGTTCACTAGCAATCCGATTATCAATTCCGGAAAAACTTTCCGCTAGCTGTTGATAAAAATTAGACAGCTGGTTGAAAACTTGGCGTCCTTGTTGGAGTTTGGTGGCAGCTAAATTATAATCTTCTCCATCAATAGCAAGACTTGCCTCTCTCATCAAACGCCTGCCTCCTGCTAAACTCAAAAGGCTATCCTCTTGAAGCAAGGGTCGCGGATTTTCCAGTTCTATCACCTCTGGTTCTGACCCGTCTTCAGCTACTGGAGTTGCAGAGACTTGAGTAAATCCTAGCTCAAATAACTGTTGGTAAGCTTTCTTACCTAGTTCACGGGTGGGATTTTGAGAGCCAACAATTTGAACTAATAATGGTACAGAGAGTTCTGGTTTATTTTGGGCTCGATGTACCAAAGCTAGCTGATAAGTTGCTTCATCCCGCATTTCTGCAGTTGCCAAGGCTTTTTGCCGTTGTTCATCAACAATTCGGTTATCAATTCCGGAAAAAGTTCCCGCTAGCTGTTGATAGAAATTAGACAGTTGGTTAAAAACTTGACGAGCCTGCTGGAGTTTAGGGGCAGCCGAATTATAGTCTTTTGTTTCTATAGCAAGGTTGGCTTCTGCTACCAAACGCTTTCCTCCTGCCAAACTCAGAAGACTATTCTCCTGAGTCAAAGGTCGTAGATTGGCTGGTTCTATTACTTCTGGCTCCAGTCCAGAGCCAGCTTCTGGAATGAGGGAGGGTTCAATAGGCTCTAACTGAATTTCACTGGCATCTTCTGGAGTAGCAGAATCAGGATCTTGAGCCTGGGCTGGTAGCAGAATGGCTAAAGCCGTAGTCAAGGACAAACAGACGAGGCAGCTAAACCTAAGGTGACGAAAAGTTCCAGAAAAAACCATGAAAAAATTTTTGGGGGATTGTTTCAGAACACAATGTATATAAATCTATCTAAACCTTGGGTATCTTAACATTACTAGAGTGCTATTCGTTATTCATCTGGAGGTTACAAAAGTTCCCAAGTCTCACACAGTTTGGAGTTAAAATTATTAACTATAGCACATTATCTCGAAATATTGAATCTCTAAATCCTAATAAAATATTAAATTATATCACCACATAATTGAATACTAATTATCAAGCCCTTTGCTCGTAAAGGTTTCACCCTTTTTTAATTCATTTGTATGCAGCAATTTCCGTGAGAAACTATTGGACTTATGGAGTTACTGAGCCCATTTGTGTTATTTTTTGATCGCGCTTAGCAATGCTATGAGGTCAAATCAATAACGTGAAGATATTATTAGTTTGCACAGAAAAGTTGCCTGTCCCTTGTGTGCGAGGTGGAGCAATTCAAACTTATATTGATGGTATCTTGCCTCATTTGAGCCGAGAGCACGAAATTACAGTCTTCAGTGTAACTGATCCAGATTTGCCTGAGAGTGAAGTACGAGAAGGAATACGCTACAAGCGCTTCGAGCCTGGTGATTCCCAGAGGTACTATGAGGCAGCAGCAGATTTTGTTGCTGAGGAAATGTTTGATTGGGTTATTTTTTACAACCGTCCCAAATATTTACCCTTGGTTGCACAAGCAGCTCCGAAGAGTCGTTTTCTCCTGAGCATGCACAATGAAATGTTTCTCCCCAATAAGATTGATCCTGATACCGCTCGGAGTTGTCTTGAACGAGTTGAGGCAGTGGTTACAGTTAGCAAATTTATTGCCGATGGGATTGCTAAGCTGTTTCCTGAATACAAAAATAAGCTAAATCCTGTTTATGCAGGAGTTGATCTAGAACGCTTTCAGCCACGATGGGCATCGGGGGCAGTTGAACGTCGAGCAAAATTGTTAGCTAAGTATGGCTTGGAAGGTAAAAAGATAGTACTTTATGTAGGACGCCTGAGCGAAAAAAAAGGACCTGATGTTTTACTTTCTGCACTCCCTCAAGTTGTTGAGCAACATCCGTCTGCGGTACTCCTGCTCGTTGGTAGTAAATGGTACGGGAGCAATGAGAAGAATCAATACGTTAGGCAACTTAAGAAGCAGGCAAAAAGCTTGGGTGATTCTGTGCAACTAACTGGCTTCATTTTTCCAGATAAAATCCAAGATTACTTTCTCTTAGGAGATATATTTGTCTGTAGTTCTCAATGGGAGGAGCCTTTAGCACGAGTTCACTACGAAGCGATGGCGACGGGTTTATCTATCATTACCACTGTGCGAGGTGGTAACCCCGAAGTAATTATCCCAGGTAAAAATGGTCTGTTGGTCAAGGATTACCAAAATCCCGATGCCTTTGCAGTTCACATCAACAACCTTCTGTCTCATAGGCAGGAAGCTGAGGATATGGGTCGGTATGGACGTCATCTTAGTGAAAGATATTATAGTTGGTCTAGGGTTGCCTCAGATATTCTGAAAATCATAAACAACAACAGTTCTGAATTAGAGCCCTCGAATACTGGGGCATTCCTAACAAGCTAGTGCAACTCGGCAAAAGTTGACTATCTCAAGAGCTCCCAAGGAGCGCTTCGCGCCCTCAATTGAATGGGAGAAACAATTCTCTTCCCTGTTGCTTATTGCCTATTGCCTTGTTTCTTGAAAGATATAAAAAGGACAATAGAATAAATATTACAATTTTCTGCCCTTTGTCCTGGAGCTTACCCTACTAACTGAATATATGCTCAAGAAAAAGGATATTCCTACACCACTAATTGAAAAAAAGAAGCGAAAAAAAGTTATAATTGAGGAAAACCTTGATAGTACTCGCTTCTCAATATTTTATGTTGGCTGGCAATTTATTATTTATTTGTTACGGATACAATGGCGCCGGATTACTAACAAACCAGATAAGAAAAAAACAGCAACTGAGTTACGGGAACTCTTTGAAGAGTTTGGTGGTTTTTGGGTGAAAACAGGTCAGTTACTGGCAGTGCGAAGCGACGTTTTTCCGGAGGAAATCTGTGATGAATTGAGCACTCTACAGTATGGAGCCCTTGGTTTTCCTATGGAGATAGTCCGCTCAACCATTGAGTCAGCATATGGGGTTCCTCTGGATAAAATTTTTGATGATTTTAATGAGGAACCCCTAGCAGCCGCTTCTATTGCTCAAATTCATACTGCTGTTTTGCGCAATAAAAAAACTCGTGTAATAGTTAAAGTCCAGCGTCCAGGTTTAGATCAGGCTTTCAAACGGGATTTGGATTTGATTAAATTTTTAGTCAAGGTGTTAAAAGCCTTTAATATTCTTAGTTATCTGCGTTTTGATGAAGCTGTAGTGGAGCTAGAGAGAATTTTTAATGAGGAGTTAGATTATCGCTATGAAGCGTCCAACGCTCGTCGCATAAAAAAGACGCTCAAAGAGCACAAGGTATATGTTCCAAAAGTCTATGACAAATATACCAAACCTAAAGTTTTAGTGATGGAGTACATTGATGGTGTACTGATGTCTGATTATATCAAGATTTATCAAAGTGATCCTGAGAAACTCAGGAAATGGGAGGAAGAAAACAATGTAGAGCCTGAAAAAGTTGGCGAACAATTATATATATCCTTATATCGACAATTATTTGAAGATAATTTATACCATGCCGACTTACATCCAGGTAACATAATTTTGTTGCGTAATAGTAAATTTGTATTAATTGACATGGGAAGTGTTGGTTCCCTAGACAAAGATTTGAGGACTAAATACTCAGCCTATACAAATGCAGTAGCAGCTGGAGATTTGACTAAAGCCTCTGACTATATTATTCGGTTAGGCACAGATATCCCGAAAGTCAATCTGCCGACAGTGCGAGCAAAGATGAGCAGTGCACTTGATGCTTGGCTTGCTAAAAATCAGCTTAAGGGGCTAAGTTTTAAGGAAAAATCCATCGGTAGTGCTACTGCTGAACTTTCTCAAGTACTTGTTAAGTATGGTATTCCAAGCAATTGGTCATTTCTGAAACTTACCAGGTCTTTTTTGACATTGGATGCCTGTGTTCAGTTTCTTTTGGAAGATTTCGATATTATAAAGATTATCAGAAAGTATAACAGACAGTCAGATCGTCGTGCTTTGAATAGGAGTTTGCAGCCTGAAAGTATCAGGACATCAGTAGATCGATTTTTCGAGACTGTTGAAGAGTATAATAATTTGATTCTTCCGCAACTGCGACACCAATCAGCCCCTTTTGTCTTGACGGCTGACGTGTTTGCGCTTTCACTAGCTTTTATTTTACGGACATTGTCACTTGTACTACTGATTAGTGCAGTAAGCGTCTTCTATGCATTCCTCTATCAGTACTATTTTGAGATTATTACATCTATTCACGTTCCAGTAGCCGAGGAAATTGTCAAACAGTTGCCCTACATACCCTACTTGGAATGGATTGGCATACTTATTTTGATAGGAGTGACGGTTAGAACCTTATTAGCTTGTGCAGGTATTCTAGAGCGTAAGGAATATAAAGGAATTGGTAGCCATTGATAACCGTTTTAGCCAATGGTACTTAGGGCTTGCTGAATAAGTCCAACAAACACAACTCTAAAACTATGTGGTTATTTAATTTATAAGCAAATATAACTGTTTGTTGTTGACAATTACCCCAATTATAACCTTCAGTAATAATTTACTACCCAAAAAGCTATGTCTTTTTTGAAAACACAAAAAAAGGCAAAAAAACTGCCGCAGCAGTGTGGAGAGATTCATTACTAAAAACGTAATAGCAATGGCTGTTTCCGAGGTATGAGGTAGTTTAGCCATGACTCTATTTAAGCTAAATCTTCGCTTACTGATACCGAATTTTCCCTCAATTTCATTGCGAATTCTCTCATCTTCCAAGGCTTGCCGTTTCTGTTCAGGACTGACATTTTTTGGTGGTCTTCCTAGAGGCGGTCCACTCATTCTTATGCCTCTTTCTTTACAGAATTCTCGGTTCTTTCTAGTACGATACACTTGGTCTACATGCACTGATTCTGGATAGACTCCTGTGTAACTATAGTAAGCTTCTATCTGCTCTTGCAATGCTACTGATTCATTAAAGTTATCCCAACTTATACGCTGCAAAAATGCATATTTATCGATACAACTTACCAATATTTTAGCTCCAAATTCTACCGGTGTCCCAGCTTTTCCTCTCACTATTGGACGAATATGTGGTTGACTTATACTTACTATTCTATCCTCTATTCTTTTCGCTTTATTTTCATACATCCATTGTTGCTGACGATATACTTCCGTAATTACCAATAAGCTTTTATATTGATAATTACTCAACACCTCAAGTGACGCTCCTGCTTGGGTTAGCTGTTCTATGTTACTCAGATTCCTTTTCAAATATTGCAGTTGTTTTTTTATCGCCTTTCTTATTTTTTTTGTTCTTGGTCTTCTTTTTTTCGCTACTTTTAAGTACTCCTTTCTTGCTACCTTTCTATAGGTTTTTGGCTTTTTCTTTACTTTTTCTCTTACTCTTTCGTAAAGAGTATCTATTATTTCTTCACTCTTTTCTCTAGCTTGATTTGATATCCCTAAATCATTCGGATATCTAATATCTGCTGGAGCACAACTTGCATCTGATAGTAATTGCCCCCTATTTGGCAATTGACTTTTTTCTTCTCTTTCTTTTTTTTCTTTTTCTTCTTCTAGTTCATTCTCTTTTTTTTTATTGCTTCTTCTACCATTTTCTCATTCACTTTGTTAACAAGATTTGCTGTTATTCTTTCTCTAAATCTTACCAATAGTGAGGCATCAAATGGTTCTTCGTTGCTGTACTCCCTGCGACCTATGAAATATTGTAAATAAGGGTTTTCCTTTATCTGTTCTACTGTTTCTCTATCGCTTATTCCTAATTTCTCGAGAGATTATTAATGCTCCTAGTGCCATTCTAAATGGTAAGGCCGGTGCTCCCATATCTTCTGCAAAATTCAAGGCATATTCCCCTTCAAATTCCGACCACGGTACCAGCGATGCCATGATTACCCATCTGTTATCATGTGATAACTTTCCTTCAAATGGCAGTTCAAAATCTTCCGGTTGGGTAGACGGTGAATCAACTTTTCGGTACATTTTCCCGTTAGGGTGGTGCAAGGGTTTTGAAGCATTTTACCAGATTTCCTTGGACTTTTTTGGTGAAAAAATGATTGAAAGCACTGTCTGGTATAGCTTCCACACTCATGCAGCAAGCCCTAATTACCAATAAGCTTTTATATTGATAATTACTCAACACCTCAAGTGACGCTCCTGCTTGGGTTAGCTGTTCTATGTGACTCACATTCCTTTTCAAATATTGCAGTTGTTTTTTTATCGCCTTTCTTATTTTTTTTGTTCTTGGCCTTCTTTTTTTCGTTTTTCTTCTTCTAGTTCCTTCTCTTTACTTATGCAGCAAGCCCTAACTAAGCTCCCACTTGCGAAATAAGATAAGCTCCCCAGAATACAGCAACTACAGCAAGTATCGTTACCCAAATAGGATAATTGGCACTAATAACTTCACCATCTAAAGTGCGGAGGGTTTCCACATCAATCCAAGGCGTCACTCCCCGGCGAAACCAGCCGGTAACTTTAACTTCATGATTGACTAAGTTTTTGGCACTACCAGGTTGAGGTAAAAGGCAGATGATTAGTATACCTAAAGCTACAAAGAACAAATTCCAGGAGAAAAAACTTCCTAGCTGATTCCTGGATATCGCTGTAGTCGCTAATTGTCCTAGATAAATGACAAAGTAAACTAGGCTACAGAACTTGAAGAAAGCTAGAAGATTACCCAATGGTCCGAGATAAGAAAATGAGTGAAGTTTAATCAAACCTGTAGAGGTTTGTAAAATTAAATCTTGTTCCAGCCAATTGAGCAAGTCAGAACGTCCTAAAAGTTTGCCAGTTAATTTGACAGGCTTACCATCTGGAGGCAAGAGGGTGATTGTACCTAAATAGTCTCCTAAGTTAGGTTGGCTATGTAAAGTCGAAGACTTGATATCGGGAAAATAACTATTGAGCCAGATAAAGATACTGAGGCTAAAGGCAACTAATACACAAGCATCGAGAAAGGGTTGAGCATTGTGCATCCAAATTAGCTGCCAAATGTTGAGCCAGTCAGCAATTTTACCAATTAACCAAAACACTACCCTCAGCATAATACCTAACACCAACCCTGCTAAAACAGCACTTTGCAATAGGGGTAAAGCTTTATAGCTGTTTTTTAATTTAGATAGCCGTTTGCCATTATCACGAATGGGAGGGGTGGGCGTTGGCATATCTAATTCAGGGTTAAGCATCCAGAACCCAACGTAGCGGGAACATAGATGCAAGCGCTCTCCTAGGAGGGGATGGGAAGCGTTGATGATTAGCCAGTCTCTATAAGCATTTTTGCAGTCCCAGTGTAAAACAGTTTCAAAGGAGGTTTGAGGAGAACAACTACTTAAAATGATTGACTGCTGGTATCCTACTGGTAACAATAAATCGAAGTTTTCTAACAGTCCGCTAGTTTGGCCGTTATCCTGGATACTTTCGCTCATCCCCAGCCCAATTTTCAGTAAAGCACGGGTTAGCCCATTAGGATTGCCAGTTGTTTCTACCGCAATGCGATCGCTATAGTACACCCTAACCCGAGAAAACCACAGCAGGGGTAGGCGCAGTAACCAGTAGCAGCCATAACTTAACGAAGCAACAGCTCCAGTAAGGTTTACAAGGATTGGTGTGAGCCATTGCTCATAAGCAGGCAATTTACTCTCAATCAGAGGTGGTAATCTCTCCCCCCACTCAGCTACTTGCCAATAAATCGTATAAGGTAGCTGGAGGATTAAGATAGCCAAAGACATCAAAACAAAATCCCAGTGCAAAATATGCCCTAATTGACCAGCATAGATGGTAGCAACTTCGTTATCTGCAAGCTGTTCTAATAAACCTTCACTCACTACCAAGCGGGCAGTACGAGGTAAATTACCATAAGTCATAGCTATTGGGGCATCGGTTGGTAAAATTCCCAACTTAGTCATAGGGAGGCGTTTTTGACGACAAAAACGCTGTACTACCTTTGCAGCTTCTGGATTGCGGGATGCTAGCTGACTTAGGGATAGGGGCTTCAAACCATGAAACCACTTCAATAACAGATCGATTAACCAAGGAGATGCAACTAGCAAAATTGCCAGCAGAACCCCAAGAGTGGAAGTGGGATCTCTGTAGAATGGTTGAAAAGGTCGTAGGATAGGCAGCTTTACCAGAACGAAGTTGGTTGTCTCCATTAGGAAGCTTACCAAGAACCGTAGCAACCAAAACCAAGCGATCGCACTGCCAATCTGTACTAACCACAAGCGCGTGAATTTGGGTGGTTTAAGTGGACGCCATTGCTCAGCACGTCCACTATTACGCCATCTTGGACGCTGGGTAAATAAGGTGGGAGCAGAGGGAGGAGAGTAGGGAACTGGAAGTAAATTAGTTGTTTGGGAATTGGGAATTGGGAATTGGGAATTGGGAATTGGGGAATTGGAAATATTTCTCTTATCTCCCTTGTCTCCACTGTCTGCTCCATCTTCCCATCCCCCTGTCCCTTCTCCGAGTCTCCGCGTCTCCGTATCCCCGCGTCTTCCTTGTCTCTCTATCTCCACGTCTCCCTGTCCGTTCTCCAAAGGGACAAATCCCGTGACATCTGATGCTACTGGCTGCTCAGAGACAAGTTTAGGTAGGATATTAGCTGCCCATTGCTTAACTTTGGGACTATGATGTTCGGTGAGTTCTTGGCAAAGAGTGATCGCTTTTTCGATATTGCCAATTTTACGGTAAGCCTGCACCAATTTTAGGGAAGCCTGGGTGACTAGGGTGTCATCCAGTTCCGTCTCGCGGACACCTTCAAAATGAGCGATGGCGACTGAGTAATTTCCCTGCTTTAGGGCGCGTTTACCAGTATCAAGGGACGGTTCAGGAACAGAGGACATGAATTTTCTTCCACTCTGATTTTAAAGATACCCTTGTTACAGAATTTCGCGCTTTTAATCATTTTGGAACTTAGTTTTGGATGTAATTCTTTCCTACACCCCACATCCTACACCGCAGACCCTGCCTACTTTTTAAGTTACTTGTCACCTCGTGAGTGTAGAAACCCTCAACTTAATATTCCTTAATGTTTTGGAACATCTAGGGCTTGAGCAGCTTATCGAGTGCGATTGCAACTTCAGGGAAAGCCAAAGCTGTAATTGTCTCCTGATTCGAGACTACATCGACTCGATAGTCTTCACTTGCGGGTGATGTTCTCGGTAGGAAATGCGCTCTACAATGGCAATATCTGGCTGTGGTTCTGATGTGGGCAATGTTACCCCTTTACACTCTCTAACTCTGGCATGGTTACTTAGCAAGTCTCGAAGATAATCGGCTACCTCGTCACCTAGAAAGTCGTGTAGGGGATCCGTAGGTACCATTTCAACGATATTCCCGTCTAGCAATTCAACCTGGCGATCACACAAGATACCCACTTCGATCATCTGATGATAATCGTCAACGCTCCACTGGGCGATGGTAGGTTGATCGAGTGCTTGAACCATTATTAGTTACGAATGAGTAATAAGTTTTAAACGTTAATTGTATCCAAAAATTATGCCTCAAATCGAATCAGTGAACTTGCACAATCGAGCACATTATTTCTGAAAAAGACACTCTACTGCCGCAAATTTTTACCTGGTAATCGCTCCTCTTTCACTGTTTACGTGGGTACTTTTATTGATTGAAACTTAACACCAAATCCGGGTTAGTCGCATCCGTTTTGACCAAATCGCGAAACCTTGTAGAAGGGAGAGTTCAGGAATAGATTTGTTATTTTTTATTTTATATATAGGAATAATGGGAGTCTTTAAGTAATAGGTAATAGGTATTAGGTAATAGCTATTAGGTTACTAAAGAGAGAATTAGATGGTAAATGCTCGATAGTAACTGAATTTATTTAAAAATATTACCTAAAACCTAACACCATTTAACGATTTCACCTCATCTCAACTAGCATTTCCGGCTTGAAGTTAATCGCCTTAATCCCTTTGAGGCAAGGACAAATTGCTTTGTGTTGTTAGAGAAACCACTGATTGTGTTTTGAGCACCGCAGATTGTACCATCTGAGTGTTGGTGACAGAATCATTAGCTAGCGCAAATAGAGGGTTCGAGAGAATCCCTGCTAAGGATGTAGCAATCACCGACAGCACCAAACCAACTTGCAAAGGACGCATACCAGGAAGAGTCCAGCGGATTTCTGGGTAATTTTTCACTGATTCCGACATTTCTTGCGGTTCTTTGACTACCATCATCTTGACGACGCGAATGTAGTAGTAAATGGAGACTACACTAGCAATCAAAGCCAACAAAATTAAACCATAGAGTCCTGCTTGCCAACCTGCCCAAAACAGGTAGAGTTTACCGAAAAATCCAGCTAATGGTGGAATTCCACCTAGGGAAAGTAAACAAATACTTAAGCCTAGAGTCAGAAGTGGATCTTTTTGATAAAGACCAGCATACTCGCTAATTTGGTCAGTGCCAGTACGTAAGCTGAAGAGAATTACACAGGTAAAGCCCCCCAGGTTCATAAATAAATAAACTAACAGGTAAAACATCATGCTGGCATAACCAGCTTCAGTACCAGCAATGAAACCTATCATTACGAAACCAGCCTGAGCAATAGATGAATAGGCTAGCATCCGCTTCATACTAGTTTGGGTGAGGGCAACAACATTACCCAAAACCATGCTTAAAATTGCTAGGGCACTGAAAACAAAGTGCCACTGTTCAGTTACTAAGGGGAAAGCTGTGAGCAACAGACGAATTGCTAGGGCAAAACCAGCAGCTTTGGAACCAACAGAGAGGAAGGCAACCACTGGCGTCGGAGAACCTTCGTAAACGTCAGGAGTCCATTGGTGGAAGGGAACTGCGGAGATTTTAAAGGCAATACCTGCGATCACAAATACCAAAGCAATTAATATACCTAAGGAGGGAGCCGATTCTAGAGTTCCCATCCGAGTTGCGATCGCTTCTAATTGAGTTTCTCCTCCAGATAAACCGTACAACAAAGAGATGCCATACAAAAAGACTGCCGAACTTGCTGCCCCAATCAGCAAGTACTTTAATGCTGCCTCATTGGAACGAGGGTCACGCTTCATGTAACCTGTCATCATGTAGGAAGCAATACTTAGGGTTTCAAGTGAGATAAAAATCATCACTAGCTCATTTGCTCCAGAGAGGAACATCCCTCCTAAAGTAGCAGTGAGCAAAAGTCCGATAAATTCAGCTAAAGAGGTGCCAGCCTGCTGTACATAACGGATGGACATCAAGATCGTGACGGTAGCTGATAAAGCAACAATGGCACGAAATGCCACACTTAGGGTGTCGCCATTGAAGCTCCCCAGAAAACTGATGGGATTGGCAACATCCCACTCTTTGTACAGAGCAACCACACTTAGCAACAAACCCCCAATTGCTACATAGGGAATTCCTTTAGCAGAACTCCTACCAGCAATCAGATCAATTACTAAAACAAGTAAGAGGGTAATAATTACAATTCCCTCTGGCAAAATTCTCCCAGCATTGAGCTGAGCAGCAAGATTGGCAAAATCCATTAGGTTCTATGGGTATGGTCTATGGTTATTTTTGGTATCTCAGTTAACTTTTCTTATCATACTACCTCCTACCTCCTACCTCGCCTCCTGCCTTGTTTCTCGAGATTAATGAGTAATGACTAATAACCAATGACCAATGACCAATGACTAATAACCAATGAATGATAACTGGTCACCGGGTGAGAAGATAGATTAAGAAACTCTTAAATTTTTGATGGACTGCTATGGCTGAAATTCAGTTTTTTAGAGGTGTAAAAGAAGAAGTTGTCCCTGATGTGCGTCTCACCCGCTCTCGCGACGGTAGCCAAGGTACTGCAACTTTCTATTTTGAGAAGCCCAAGGCTTTCGACGGTAAGCAAATGGACAATATCCTGGGGATGTACATGGTGGATGAAGAAGGTGAAATTGTAACACGGGAGGTAAAAGGGAAATTTGTCAATGGTCAACCAGAAGCACTAGAAGTAATTCATTTGATGAAATCCCTTGAGGAATGGGAGCGTTTCATGCGCTTTATGCAACGCTATGCGGAGGACAATGGTCTAGGATTCAGTAAGTCCAAGTCAGAGTAGAGTATTCTCAAAAAGAGGTAGGGGAGCAGGGAGAGGAGGAGCAAGCGGTGAGCGAAAAAAGGGGTGGAGAGATGGGGAGATGAGGAGATGGGGGGACAAAGGGGTGAACGAAAAAAAGGTTGGGGAAAAGAATCAGCAGACACGGAGATGCGGAGACGCGGAGAATGGAAATGCCACCCAAAATTTCGCTCACCCGGGACAAAGAAGAGAGGATAATCCATACCATACTCTTGTTTAAGCAAAATATGTTTCACCAACCTCACCCTGATCAAAACCATATAACAGTCAATTGCGCTGTTATTACTGTAAGCGATACGCGATCGCTTCAAACAGATCGTAGTGGTTTTCTGATTAAGGAATTACTCCTCAATGCTGGGCATTCGGTGGTTTTTTATGAGATTCTCAAGGATGAACCAGCTCAGATTCAGTTACAGTTGGAAACCTTAGGAGAGCAAACAGAGCTTGATGCAGTAATTTTCAATGGTGGCACTGGCATTGCACCACGAGATACCACCTACGATGCTCTGGAAAAATTGCTGGAAAAGACTTTGCCAGGATTTGGGGAAGTGTTTCGCTGGCTCAGTTATCAAGAAATTGGCTCACGAGCGATCGCTTCGCGAGCGGTTGCTGGTATTTATAAAAAGAAACTCATTTTCTCCATTCCTGGTTCTTCTGGTGCCGTTAAACTGGCTCTAGAAAAGCTGATTTTGCCAGAACTAGTTCATCTAGTGCAAGAAGGTAGGAAGCTTTAATCTATGGTTCTTGCGTTTCTGTTCATTATTCAAATACTCTAAGGATCTAGCACTGTGGATACATACAAAGAGGATCTAGCACTGTGGATACATACGAATTTGATGTGGTCATTATTGGAGGTGGACCGGCAGGGTGTACCTGCGCACTATACACCTCTCGTGCCGATCTCAAGACTGTTGTTCTCGATAAAAATCCTGCAGTGGGAGCTTTAGCGATTACCCATAAAATTGCGAATTATCCAGGAATTGCCCAAGATATTAGTGGGGAAGAACTGTTAAAGATGATGCGAGACCAAGCAATTGATTTTGGGACCTCCTATCAAAGAGCTCAGGTCTTCGGCATTGATGTTTCTGAGCCGTTAAAAAAAGTCTATACACCAGAGGGGACATTCGTCGGTCGGTCATTGGTCTTGGCGACAGGTGCTATGGGGCGTGTCGCTTCCTTTAAAGGAGAGGCAGAATTTTTGGGCCGTGGGGTTAGCTATTGTGCCACCTGTGATGGTGCGTTTTATAAAGGGCGTGAAGTGATTGTCTCCGGGAACAATCATGAAGCAATTGAAGAAGCACATTTTTTGACGAAGTTTGCTTCAACAGTGCATTGGATGACCATGAAAGAGCCTCAACCGGAGGATGAATTGGCTCAGAATTTATTGGCAATACCCAATATTAAGCATTGGAGTCGGACCCGTATCCTCAGCATTGAGGGTAACGATATGGGAGTGACTGGGGTTCAAGTTAAACCCAAGGGACAAGATGAATCTCAATTGCTTCCAGTGGAAGGAGTGTTTATCTATCAGAGTGGTTCCAAACCCATTACAGATTTTATTGGCGAACAAGTAGAATTTAATCCTGATGGTGGTGTGAAGGTCAATGAAATGATGGAGACCAATGTGGAGGGAGTTTGGGCAATTGGCGATATTCGCAATACTCCCTTTAAACAGGCAGTTGTCGCTGCAGGCGACGGCTGCATAGCAGCTATGGCGATCGATCGCTTTTTGAATCGCCGCCGCTCGATAAAACCTGACTGGGATCATTCTTAAATAAAACACAAAAGGAGCTGGGTGCAGCTCTTTTAGAAAGACGCTATGTTACAAACATATTACGTATTTCTAACCCGTTCTATATCTAGATTTACGTTTGCTAGCCTAAAGGGATAGAGTTGAGCGATAGCGCAAGTAAGCTTAAGCAAGCAGATCAGCTTCGCTGGTGCCGTGGGTAATCGCACTCAAGGAGTAACACAGCTAATTTAGCTTATCATTTTAGCTGTGTCACACCAGTAGGGAGTAGGGAAGAGAAAAAGATATTGTTTCTCCCATTCAATTGAGGGCGTGAAGCGCTCTTGGGGAGCTCTCTACCTCAAAAACTCAGAGAAGAAGTAACCAACGCCCAATTGAATTCCCACATCTGTAGTTTCTAGAAAACCTACATTAATCGAACCATTGGCCACAAATTGTCGTGACAGAGGGATCTCCACACCACCAGTTAACAAAAAACCAACACTACTTTCATCACCAGTAGAAATGGCAGCGCCTCCGCCCACAAAAGGAGCGAACTTAACCCGTTCAAAAGGTTCATCCGCAGGGATTAGAAAGTCAAAAGTGGCTGGTAGCAGAAAAGTAGTGTTATCTGCGATGATGACAGCAGGTCGAAATGATATGTTGCGAATTAGATTTAGTTTGGCATTAACGACAAAAGCTCCCCTAGCTAAAGCACTGTCCTCTTCATTATCACTTAAACCAATATTGCCTCCAATCCCGATCCAATTAGGAATTGGACGAGGAGTGCGACGCAGATCAAGATCTCGCTGAGCAACAGTAGTGTCTAATGGCTCAGAGGTTGCCTCCGGCACAGAAGAAGTTTCTGGTTCAACTATCAAAACAGCAGCAGATGTGTTTAAGGTTCCTGGCATTGGTTCAACAACTGTGAGCTCACCAGAGTCAACTGGATACTCGTCAATACCTGCTAGCTTAACTGGCACGAGATTATCCTGCTCAGCTATCTCTTGGGAAATTGGTGTGACAGTAGGCTCAATTTCGAGTGGCTCACTATTAAAAACTGTTGTTACCGCAGGCTCAACAACCCCAATTGAGTTTTCCTTATATTCCTCAATCTCTACCGATGAATCAAGGCTTGGAGTTTCGGCATAGGCAGACATAGTACTACTGACTACTGTCAAAGCAGTAAGAGCAACTACGCAGGAAACTGGTCTAAAAACAATATTTTTCACACTCACCCCTCACACAATAATGTTAAAAAAAGCAAAACCTCTTAGCCTATTTTCTCGGATTCCTGTCCTGATGCAACTCTTTCTTAGAAATCCGGGCGCACGTCAGTGCACCCCTACTCTTGCCTTCTGCCTTCTCTTAACTTAATTTACTGATCGCAGCGACTACTTGCCTAGAAACAAAAGGTAAAATTTCCTGGTTGGTGCTGTGGATTTTGCCCTCGGTAAACACAACCAACAGATAGGGAGATGCAGATGGTAACTCAATGTAGGCAGCATTGTGGCGAACTTGAGTATCCCAACCAACTTTAGACCATAGTTTAGCCTCTTCGGGAAGGCTAGCACCTAAGAAACCTCTGAGGTGCTTTCTAGCTCCCCTACTTAACTGAGCTGGTTGAAGAGTACGTTTCATCTTAGCCATCATTTGTTGCGATCGCACTGCAGAAACCGCTACTCCCCCAATAATACTGTGCAGCAGTCTTGCGGTGGCATTGGTAGTCACCATATTGCAGTTTTCCTGCAACTCCCCCAAGAAAGCTTTTTCTCTACCATAGGGACCATCACCCCAAACTTTTTGATTGATATTAATCGATTCTAGTTCTTGCCAACCTAGGGACTGAAGGTAACGATTGACGATATTACGCTGAAACTTCCAGGTTTGAAATGGTCCTACTGATAATTCTGGACCACTAGTAGTACCACTTAAAATGTCTACCACCAAACCTAAGGCATCATTGCTGGAGTTGATAATCATCTCCTTGATTGCTCTATCTAACTCCTCTGAATTAGGAGTCATGTTGTTTTCTAACCACTCTTCAATAGCAACCAGGTAGAACAGACTAGCAATGCCAGCTGGATAAATGCGCTCAACACCCCGATAACTAAAGCCCCTAACTTGGTATTTCCAAAATTCCTCTGCCGAGAGAGCACCACCAGTATTCACTGGTACAGGTGGATCATAAACTATCCAAGATAGAGCAATTTGATTACGAGCTAGCTCTGGAAACTCTGCCCAGGTTGCTTCTAGGATATCGTTGCCCAGTTTGTCTAGTTGTTCATTTTTTCGGAAAAAGGTCATAAAATTTTGTAGTGCCGAACTCAAAGAGTAGTCGAAGTGTCCTTGTCTGTATTGGGGTTTTTTCTGTAAATGCTGCTATTAGATCCTCTTTGGCGCATTCTCAATAGTACTCCCAGAGTAACTTGCTTCATCAACCAGTAAAATACTGTAATCACCATAAACGTTACTACCATAACTAGCAGTGGGCGTTTAGCAGTTAAATCATTGATTACGCTCATTGCCAAATCATCTGGTTGAGTCACCAAATCCCAGCTATTGAACCGCTGGAATCTTCCTAAATAGACACCAATAGCGCACAAAGCATGAGTCATCAACTCAGCCCAAAGGACGAACTTGCCTGCGCCCTGCTGTTGGAGGTAATAACCCAGATTAATTACAGACAGGACATAAGCTTGAAATCCAAGAAAGATGACACTCAGATGCTGGGGGATTAGGACTAGGGTAATCACCCAAATTGAGTAATTGCCGCGAATAGCTCCAATTAGGTGTTTGATGTCTGTTAGCAGATAAGGAGCATTGGGCAAAAATAAGATAAAAACTATTAAACCCACCCACCAGATAATTGAGCGTGAGCGAGTGTTTCTGCGGAACAACCAAAAACTTAACACTAAGGGTATGAAAGCTAGAAACAGATTCCAAACCATCCAGCCACTGTGGCGGTTCCAAGCTTTCCAGGCTTGAGCAAGTAGAGCTTTCATAGGCAAATATTCAAGTTTTGAGTCTACAAGTGTGGTGTTGCGACGACTAAGATTTAGTGACTAAATTACTGGTTGAATTTAAGACCGAGCAAGTTCTGAAGAAACAAGGCAGAAGGCAGAGGGCAGAAGGCTCCCAGGGAAGAGGATTTTATTTGTTTCTTCCATTCATTGCGGGTGCTGCCGCGCCCGTCGGGCGCTTTCAAGGAACAGTTTTTAGTAAACTAGTTAGTTATTTTCGTCACTCTGCACTAGTATAGCTACTTCAACTGGGAGATAGGAGGATTAATACATTGCTCCTAGCCACCAAGCGGCTCTCCAAAAAGATCACCAAAAGCACAAAATAAAAAATATCCCACATAAGGTAAGATTTTGACCAAATACAGCTTTCTTATCAAGAATTACACATGACGGGAGAGGGAAAAATCAAGATGAAAGCACAGGTATTCCGAGGAGTCAATCAGCTAAGTTATGAAGAGGTGCCAATACCAAAACTCGAAGCTGATGAGGTATTGGTACAGGTTCAAGTTGTAGGATTGTGCCAGTCAGATATTAAAAAAATTTGCTATCCCCTCTACGAACCACCTCGCATCTACGGACATGAAACTGCAGGTGTGATCACAGCGGTGGGAGAAAAGGTTACTAGCTGGCAGGTAGGACAACGAGTAGTGGTGATGCATCATATTCCCTGTATGCGTTGTAGCTACTGCCTGCATGACAACTTCTCTATGTGCGAGGTTTATAAAAAGATCACGACAACCGCTGGATTTACCCCTAGCGGCGGCGGCTTTGCTGAATACGTTAAGGTTCCAGGTCATATTGTACGTAACGGAGGTTTGATTTCGATTCCAGATGGTGTGAGTTTTGAGCAAGCAAGTTTTGTTGAACCAACTAACTGTTGTCTTAAGGCTGTGAAAAAAGTCCAAGTTGCCCCTGGTCAAACTATCTTAGTAACTGGGGCTGGTCCTATTGGACTGATGTTTATTATGCTAATAAAGTACTTTGGTGGTAAAGCGATCGCAACAGATCTCCTCCCTTCCCGCATTAAAAAAGCTCAAGCTGTTGGTGCTGAAGCTGCCTTTAGTGCTACAGATCCAGATTTACTCAGTAAAATTCTCTCCCTAACTGATGGTATGGGAGTGGACGCAACACTCCTAGCAGTTCCTAGTGACAAAGCTTTTTTCCAAGCTCTTGACTGTACCCGCAAGGGAGGTAAGATTCTATTTTTTGCAGAATTCCCAGAGCAGGCGGAAATACCGATTAATCCTAATATTCTCTACCGTCGGGAAATTGAACTGATGGGCAGTTACAGCTCCTCTTATCGACTTCAGTCTCTGGCTAGTGATATTGTCTTTAATCAGCGAATTGATGTTGATACTTTAATTAGCGATCATTACCCTCTCCAAAATTTAGCTGGTGCTGTTGCACAAGCGATTAAGCCAACACCAGATACCTATAAAATCTTGATCTATCCTCGACAGCAGTGAGAGAGTGAGCATCGATCAACTACACTGCTCTATTGGAAGCGATCGCTTTCCTTACTATTTCAGATAGGATTGCTATATCAACTTCTTGAGATAGGAGTCCCCTATCATAATCATGGAGTGGTGATGCTGACTACGATGCTTGCAGGCTCTGCCTATGGATAACCTCACTTTCGATCCTAATCCCTGTGTTTTACTAGTAGAACCAGACGAATCTTTAGCTGAGCGAATGAGTTTAGATTTAACAGAGGCTGGCTACTATACTGTGGTTGCTCCTGATGCTAGCAGCGGTTGGCGTCAAGCTTGTCAAGTACGACCAGCAATGGTAGTTGTGGATAGAGCTTTATCAGGAGAATCAGGACTAAAACTGTGTAATCAGTTCAGAATTTCTGGTTCTCGCATACCTCTAATTTTGTTAATGGCTAGTGAGACAGTTAATGATCGAGTCGCTTGTCTGGAGGCTGGAGCAGATGATTATTTCCTTAAACCCTATCGCACAGAAACTTTCTTGCAAATGGTGCGCTTTTATTTGGAACCGGAAACAGAGGCAGCTGAACAGCTAAAGTTTGGGGAATTGATTTTAGATTTAACAACTCGTACAGCCAGACGCAATGGACGAGTGATTGACTTGACAATGAAGGAGTTTGAACTACTCAAGTATTTAATGAGTCATCCCCGCGAAATATTAACCCGCGAACAAATTCTGGAAAATGTCTGGGGTTACGACTTTATGGGAGAATCGAATGTCATTGAGGTTTATATTCGCTACTTACGTCTCAAGGTTGAAGATGAGGGCAACAAGCGATTGATCCAGACAGTGCGAGGTGTTGGTTACGTACTACGCGAGTCCTAAGTAGGTAGGCGTAAAAAAACTTCCAATACCCCAGCCCAGTTTTTTATCTTATAAAAACTATAATAAATTACACTAAAAATTTTGTAATTAGTTGGCAAAAGTAAGGTAAACTGACCTAGAGTCAGAGAAAAAAGAATAAAAGTTAAGAAAGTATTAACGTTTTGTCAAGGAAAGTTAACTTTTCCAAGTTATTCAACTGAGACAGTCTAGTTCCAATACTCAGAGCAGGCAAAAAAACTGTACTGCTAAAACAGCTAAGGCAGACTTGATTGATATAAATCTCAGGTTAAAAGTGATTTGGGACACAGGTTGGAACAGCTTCAACCTTCAATATATATATATACACTGCCTAAGAGTGGACAGATTGAATACTGGCCACCAGTGGCTCGAAGATACAAAGCCCTAGTTGAAAATAGAGCCTACAAGAGGAGGTGAGAGTGGTTATGAACCCTGTAACAAATTCTCAGTTATTGCGTTTTCTTCAAGAAGAATTAGCGATTCCTAGAGATTCCATTGCGGTTGCACAACGCCATCGAGAACAAGATCCAGGTCCTTTGCCGATGATTCTTTGGCAATACGGTTTGATCACGCTTAAGCAACTGGATCAAATCTATGATTGGCTCGAAACAGTCTAAGACTTGATGAGTCAGTAAGGAGTAGACAAATTATGTCTAAGCGTTCGCATCTTTGGACTAACCAAATCCCTAGGCAAGTCTTCATTTTGAAGTTACTCAATATGTTATGGTAAAGCTTCAATCAAGGGAATTACTTGCCATGGGATTGATCTGTCGTAAATATTGAGATTTTAGATTTTAGATTTTAGATTTACTCTCTTCTTCATTAGAAATCTTGGACAATCTTGTTGCTATTGCAAACCAATTCAAACCCCAGGATAAAGTCATAAATATCCAAGAATATGGGAATGGCAATATCAATAACACGTTCCTGATAACCCTGGATACCGAAACAGAAAAGCACTTTATCCTGCAACGAATCAACACACAGGTGTTTCGCCAACCAGAATTGGTCATGCGGAACATGCGTACCATCACTGAGCATATTCACCACCGACTAAAGTATATCCCCCTCAGTGCAGAGCGCTCGTGGAAAATGCCCCGTGTGCTGCTAACTCAGGATGCTCAGGACTACTGGATTGAACCAAGTGGGGCCTTCTGGCGTGCCATGAGCTTTATTGATGCTGCACAATCTTTTGACACTATCCAAGATACTAAGCACGCTAGAGAAATAGGTTATGGGCTTGGTCTGTTCCATAATCTCATCAACAACCTGCCCATTGAAAAACTCACTGATACATTAGAAGGTTTTCACATTACACCCCACTACCTTCAGCACTACAATCAGGTTTTGGCAAACACTACTGTAAGTAAATCAGCTGAAGTGGAATATTGTTTGCAGTTTGTCAGCGATCGCAGCTCTTGGATAAATGTTCTAGAGAATGCCAAAGAGGAAGGCAGATTAATTCTTCGCCCGATTCACGGTGATCCAAAGATTAATAATATCATGATTGACTCTGCCACTGGTCAGGCAGTTAGCATTATTGACCTAGACACCGTCAAGCCCGGTCTAGTTCACTATGATATTGGTGATTGCCTTCGCTCAGGCTGCAATCCTTTGGGAGAAGAAACCAAACAGTGGGAAGCAGTTTGCTTCGAGTCTGATCTTTGCCAGATCATCCTACAAGGCTATTTTTCAGTGGCAAGAGATTTTCTCACTAATACCGACTATAACTATTTGTATGACTGCATCCGCCTAATGGCTTTCGAGCTAGGACTGAGATTCTTTACCGACTATTTAGAAGGTAATGTCTACTTCAAAGTCAAGCACCAGTCACAAAATCTTGCTAGGGCACTTGTTCAATTTAAGCTCACTGAGAGTATCGAATCCCAAGAAGCTGTCCTTCGTAACATGATTGAAGATTTGCGATGAATGACCAGAGCTTTTCCCTACTGCCTTTTGCCCCAAGTAGTTCTTTGACCAATTGTGAGATTGTTGGCAACATTACCCGTTACAACCATACTCTAGCTATTTTTTACGAACTGCGCTGCCAGTTGGAGAAACTGGTGATTCCCACTTCAGCAAGTGAACCAGCTCGCCAGGATCTACTTTGGAAAGAAACCTGTTTCGAGTTTTTTCTTGGGGTCAAGGATTCTCCTGAGTATTGGGAATTCAACTTATCTCCAACAGAAAATTGGAATGTCTATCGCTTTGCAACTTATCGACAAGGGATGCAAGAGGAGAAGGCTTTTACATCACTCCCGTTTAGCGTTCAAAAACAATCGGATCTTTTGCTACTTGCCCTAGAACTTGATTTGGATAGACTTGTTAGTGCTAATCAGCTTCTCGAAGTTGCTATCAGTGCTGTAGTCAAACCAACAGAAGGTGATTTAAGTTACTGGGCGTTGGTTCATCCAAGTTCTCAGGCAGATTTTCACCGACGAGATAGTTTCATCCTGAAGTTATAAGCAATCAGCAATTTTCAAGACAGGTAAACAAAAAGATGGGTTTTTATTCAGAGTTTATTCTACCCCGTGCCATAGAGTGGACTATGTCCAATCCCCAGCTAGCTAGCTACCGTCAAGAAGTTTTATCTGAGGTATCTGGAGAAGTTTTAGAAATTGGTTTTGGCACAGGGTTAAATTTATCCTATTTTCCTAAAACCCTGCAGAAGCTGACGATTATTGATGCCAATCCTGGAATGAACAGTTTTGTCAAAAAACGTATTCAAAACTCCTCGATTACTGTAGATAGTCGTGTGCTTAATAGCGAGAATTTACCTATGGCAGACAATAGCTTTGACAGTGTGGTTAGCACCTGGACTCTGTGTAGTATTGTCAATGTGGACCAAGCTCTTGAGGAAATTTATCGGGTTCTCAAGCCTGGAGGCAAGTTCTTTTTCATTGAACATGGACTCAGTGATGAACCCAAAGTTCAAGTTTGGCAAAATCGCTTGAATCCCCTACAAAAAGTTATTGGTGACGGCTGTAATCTCAATCGCAACATTAAACAGTTAGTCGAAAATTATTTGCAATTAGTTACATTAGAGCAATTTTATACTCCTAAATTACCGAAAACTCACGGATATATGTATAAAGGAGTAGCCACTAAAGCTTAATCTCTGACAGCTGCAACTTAAGGTGAAAAATGCTTGTTGAGAGGAGGTTTAAGTGTTATATATTAGACTTTTGGAACCTCTCAATTATCTACTTCTTTCTACAAAAGTACGACCTGCTGCCATTGCAGCACTACTTGTGTAGTAAATTTCTCCATCGCTTAGAACATCTAGGTTAGGATTAATCACCCAGCACTGATAGCCCTGAGTTTTAGTGTGGCTCACACCCACAATCCATCCAGGATAGGCGGAGATTTGGACAATTGACCATTCACTCATCTGCATGGGCTACTCGATTTTTTACAGATTCTTCTGTAACAGACTCCCATAGTGACTCGATAGGGAAGTTTGTGCTTCTGAGCTTAGTTTATCTCCCTAATCATCTTACTGAGGTGAGATAATCGTTAATATATTGGCAGTAGCCTCCGTCTTGCTGTTGCTTGCTACAGTACAAGAGGACTTGGTTGCCTCAGTTATTGGCTTCATGGCATCTGTATTCAACATGACTTCACCTCTTCAAGAAAACGCGAACAATGTGATTCGTCCAATCCAAAACAGTGATTTGGAGGCAATTGAACAGCTCACGAAAAGAGCATCTAATAATGATTGCCAAACTTGCTCAGTGACCTTGATTCGTCAATTACAGCAGATTAGAAACTGGTATTGGTTGCTGAAGTTTTTAAGTTGGTTCCCCAATCCTTACCAGTACAGCTTTTGTGTTTATATTGCCCAAGGTTTCCAACAGATTCTCGGGTTGATTAAGGTTGCTCCGTTTAATCGTACCCGTAGTACCTGGAGGGTGGAGCGGGTTTTAGTTGATGTCAATATCCCACAGCAAGAAAATCCATCTGCCCAGCAAGATATTGGCTCTGGATTATTGCGACATTGCTTCGAGACAATTTGGGAGGCTAGAACTTGGATACTAGAAGTTAATATCCATCACAAAACAACACTTGCACTTTATCGTCAGAATGGATTTCAGCCTCTAGCGCAAATGACTTATTGGGCGATTGCACCACAACTGTTGGAAAAACTCTCTGTTCGCGAGCCAGATTTACCTAATCTCCTACCAGTGAGTAATGCAGATGCTCAGTTGCTTTATCAGCTCGATACCTGGGCAACGCCACCCCTAGTGCGACAGGTTTTTGACCGTCATATTCAAGACTTTAAAAAGGGTTTACTCAACGGATTAGTTGAGTATCTTCAGCAATGGCTCCATCATACTGAGTTAGTCAGTGGCTATGTATTTGAGCCGCAGCGTAAGGCAGCAATTGGCTACTTTCGACTAAAACTTTGCAGTAATGGCAACCGACCCCATGAAGCTGAACTAACTGTCCATCCAGCTTATACTTGGTTATATCCAGAGTTGCTCTCCCAAATGGCACGAATTGTTCAAAGTTTGCCTACCCAATCGCTGCATTTGGCTTCTGCTGACTATCAACCAGAACGGGAAGAATATCTCGAACAACTCGGAGCAGAGCGGATTGAACATACATTGCTGATGTCTCGTTCCGTCTGGCATAAGTTGAGGGAAGCCAAACCTTTAGAAGGATTACAGTTGTCTGAGGTACTACAAGGACTACAGCGAGCTCGTACACCGATACCCAGTCGTATTTCTTGGTGGCATTCCCTAACTAACTTACCCCATCCATCAACTACTGATGGAGCTAATTCTGTATCAATACCCCCTAGAGCACTACCTCAGGAGGTAAAGCAAAATTCTGAGTCTCCAGAAACTTGGAACTAGGGATTGTCTATTAGGAACCTGATTTATCTCAAACAGGCAGGGGGGTGAGTGAAAAAAGAGGTGGGGAGAGGGTGAGCTTTCAAAAACTGTGGGGAGTGTAGGGAGATAGAGATACAAAGGAGAACTTATGATTTTTTGAACACTAAGGCTATACCGCGCCCGTCGGGCGCTTTTAATCCTTACTAGAACCTTTCCGGAAACGAGTCCAATGCAAATGAAGAGAAAGGTGTCTGAGAAAATCATCTCTCTTAGATGATTCAGATCAAGCAAAACCCTAGTAAGGATTACCACAATGTTTGACTATAAAGACCCGACAGAAACTAATTTCCTGGAAAATCAAGGCGCATTAGATGAATATCGAGCTATTCTTCAAAGCCAATATTTCAGTTCTGCTCGTGTACCCAACTCTTCTTTTACCCTTCTAGAGGCTTTTCAAGAGCTTGCTGCTGGAACAGTACCCTCAGTTACAGGTGTTAGTTGGCTTGCTTTCCCGAAAACAGCTTCCGTATCCTTTGAAAGGATTGATCAAGATCGATTTCGTTGGCAGGATGAATATGTTGAATGGAGAACCGAAAAAGATGACAGTGGTTCAGTAAGCAAAATAACCTTTACGACCGAATTTCCTGAGTATTATGAAGCTCTTGCTGAAGTGAGCCTAGACGCTCTCATTGCTGGTGTTCAAGAAGTTATCCCTGGTGCTAATCCTACTGTTCAAGAGTTACTAGGAGTAAGTTCAGATCCAACATTTGGCCGCTCTTTGAGATTTCGTGAGCACCTACAACGAAATCCTTGGAATAATGGTGAAAAAGGAATTATCTGTTTGGCTCAACCCTTTAATACCCTAGGTGCGCTATTTAATCTTTTGGATAAATGTGGTATTCCCAACCCTGGAGTTGCAGCAGATACAGTATGTGGTATGGTCGGAGGTGCTTGCGGTCCGGGTCGTAATTCCGATCCAAGAGTTTGTTCAGCTGCACAAACTTTAGTGAGGAATGCTCAAGGTTTGAGCGTGTCAGATCCAGCAGGCATTAACATTGTTGAGCTTCAAGGTGTTTGGCGAATTAATGGTCAACAAATAGATATTAATGATTTGACCAATAATGGCAACGTGTGGACTATTAGCCGTGGTGGACGACGCGCTGTTCTCAATGTTGTTGATGGTTTGACACTTGATGGCGAACCGATAACCAGTGGCGCTCAAGTATCCCAAAGCTTATTCGTTGATGCCAAAGTTATCTCAGCACCTGAAACTTCCTTACCTGATTGGGCGAAAATCGGACAGGAGGCTCGGGTATGAGATTTTTAAAGATTTCTCGCAAAACTAGTTTTAAATGTCTGGCAGTGGTACTTTCCTTTTTGCTGATGTTTGGTATAGGAGAGAAATCAGCATTTGCTCAAACCTCTACAGGTAGATTATTCGCCCAAAATACCGAAAGGGGTGAGGTACGGAGCATAACTGACCAAGAGTTAGCTGAACTGGGCGATCCTTTTTTCAATTTAGTGTTGAAGGAGCATGCAGATGAAACCAATTTGGCTGAAATCGAAAAATTACTCCAGCCAGATGCAACTAAACGGGAAACCTTTGTTGTCAGTGAACGTATTCTCGATGCAAGTTCTGGTCAAAGTAGAAGGTCTGTCTTAACTTTTAAAGGATCAAACTCCAATAACGGCAACCCTATCTTCTTATCTCCTAACATCATGATGTCTGTATCCTTCAGCTCTGAAGATTTTTCAGATAATCCAGAGGCATTAGAAGTTTGGGGATGGGATGAGCAGCGAGGACGATATAACTACTACCGTCTTGATCGAGAAACAGCACAAAGTCCACTTACTTGGAAGTTTCGAGGCAACTCAGTTAATGCTGACACACTATCTGCTGCCAATCGCCAAGGGACTTGTCTACAATGCCATGTTAATGGCGGACCGATAATGAAAGAGCTCTTTCTGCCTTGGAATAACTGGGAATCATCTGTATCAAGCCAACCTTATTTAAGGTTTGCACCACCAATTGGTTGGCCTGTGGTCAACAACATGCGACTGAAAACTTTGGAAAGTGCCGATTTTCTAGAAAGAAACATCATCCCTGCTATTAAACAATTCAATGCTCAAAGAATTGATGATTTGACTCGTGAAGATACTGGTGTCATCGAAGTATCAGACGCTAAACGCTTATTGAAGCCTCTGTTTGAAACAACTGAATTCAATATCATTAGCAGCGATAAAACGACTAGACTACATCCATTCAGTAGTACTACTGAGCCAACCACAGATGATTACATCATTCCCAATAGCTTCTTTTTGAATGCAGATTTAATTGCTGGCAGTCGATTAGGAGCAGAATTTAGGGGAGGTTTCAGAATTAATAGTGCTAGAGCATTTGAAGCTAAGGTTAAACCAGGAGAATACGAACGCTTAGTGAATGAGGCTCGGGTAAAATTGGCAGGTCAACAGCCTGGTGATGCTAACTTTGCTTGGTTGGTGCCAGAGCCTAGTTTTATTGATAATAATTTCGTTGACCAACTCATTACCAAAAATATTGTTCCCCGTGAATTCGTGGCTGCTGTATTGGCGATTGATTTAGACAACCCAGTCTTATCCCAAGAGCGACAACGTCTATTTGAGCTTGATGTTATTCCTAGTCAGTTTCAGGTGGAACCAGTAAATAATTTAATACCACAAACAGTTGCTGCTTTGGAAAGTCTCAATCCGGCCAGCAATTCTCCAGAAGGGCAGTTTTTGGCAATACTCAAAAGTGAAGATCCCGTGGAGTTCCTGAGAAACAAGGTGGATGAATACTTAGAGCAAGAAACCAGTTTGCTCAATGCAGATGATAACACAAGGTTTACCGAGTTAACTCGGCTTTATCAAAGAGCTGTTGAGCGAAGACGAGCTGTACTTGCCGATGAAATTCTTGGCAATTTGGATGAAACGAATGGAAGTCTCCTTTTACCAGTTCCGTAATGGCTTTTAAGAAATAAGGGAACCTACATTCAGCAGGTTCCTTATATGAAATAGACAAAAGAATGCTACAAATAGAGCAGAAGGATTTATCTATTTCATATAAGTGGAGTCTCTAACTGTTTCAGAGCTAGCAATAGCGCCAATAGAGTTATTTTGAGAGATTCAGCCATAAAGTCTTTGAGGTTAGATTAGAGTTCAGAGTCCATGCTAGCCGCTTGACAAAATGCATTTGCTTTTAACTTGTTAGCAATGGCGATTGCTTAACCTTCAAAGTTGTAATTAAAAATGCTGATGAGCCCAAAGGGCAGCCTGGGTGCGATCGCGAACATCCAACTGACAGAAGATATTCGTCAAATGATTTTTAATGGTGCCTTCAGTTAGATTAAGAGCTGCTGCAATTTCTCGATTGCTTTTACCTTGTCCCAACAGCTTCAGAATCTCGAGTTCTCGGTGATTGAATTGGGTAAGAGCCTCTGGTTTTTCACGTTCAGATGGGGGATTCAGGTGAGAAAACACCTTCGGAGCTATGGTGGGACCTAATTGACTATATCCCTGGTGCAAACTGCGAATGGCTGCTGCAACTTTAGGTGCTGAAGTACTTTTAAGCAAATATCCCAACGCTCCAGCCTGAAGAGACTGAAACACATACTTATCATTATCAAAGGTGGTTAAGACCAGAATCCGAATCCAGGGATAGCGGGTATGGATTTTTCCGGTAGCTTGTACCCCATCACAGATGGGCATCCGCACATCCATCAAGATAATATCAGGTTGTAAACTCTCCGTGAGGGCAATGGCCTCCTCACCGTGATTGGCTTCACCCACTACCTCAAGGTCGTCCTCTAGGGACAAAAGTGCCGCCAGTCCCTGCCGAAAGATGGGTTGATCATCAGCCAATAGAAGTCGAATCATTGCGGTACCCTAATCTGAATACAGGTTCCTTGTCCCGGTATGCTATCTAATTGTATCGACCCACCTACCAGCTGAACACGCTCCTGCATCCCCCTGAGGCCAAAGCCCTGGGTTGGTTTAGCCATATTAAAACCAATACCGTCATCCTTTAGTTCAAGGATAACTGCATCAGCACAAGCATATCCCTGGAAGTGAACAACCTGGGCTTGACTGTGTTTGCGGATATTTTCTAATCCTTCCTTAACTACACAGTAAAGCTGATGATTGGTTTGTAAAGGCAGTTGGGGCAGGTCTATTTTGCTTTTAACAGTTATGGATGGGTCGGATGTGAGTGGTTCTATCAACTGCATCAGTGCTGTCTTCAGGTCAAAGGTTTCTTCTCGCATAGTGGTTACCGCCAGACGCACTTCTTGCACAGATTGACTAGCCAGCAGTTTGGCCATATCTAATGTTGGTTGAAGCTTCTTAGAATCTCGTTTGTAAAGTTGTTGTGCTAATTCTAGCTGCACATCAAGAGAAGTCAGGGTATGTCCCAGTGAATCATGGATGTCTCGGGCAATGCGGTTACGCTCTAAATCTGCTGCTAGCAATTCCACTTCCTGGGTCAAGGCGATCGCTTTCTGACGGCTCCTGTACTCAGCCGCTAAGCTTAAACAAAGCAGTGTAATCAGTACACTCAGAGAAATATAGATCACAAGCTGAGTGAAAATAAATTGCGCAATAAATACTTGGGGAGCTTCTTGAAGGATTTGTCGGTTTTTTTCAAAGCGAGCTTGCTGCTCTGCAATCGGTTTTGAAAGATCAGTTAGCAAATCATTCGTTAACCACCACGCAAGACCTGCATGGAGAGTAATACCAACTAAAACAACTGTGATAATCACGTCTCGACGCCGTAATAAAAAACAGCTTTTAGCTATGTATAGAAAAACAAAGAGACCGAGACCGGCATCACCAAAGATTGTCAAAAACACACAGGAAATTTCGACTAAAATATAAACTCGTCGCTGCCACACTGGTCGGCGGACTGGAAAGAAAAAGCTCAGAATGGCCAAAATACCCAATACGCAAAACGTGATTAGGTAGTCACTGCCATTGGTCTCATCGGACAATGATTTATTTAGGACGGAAAACGCTACTAGCAGGATCGTCATGACCAAACATGCCCATTCCACATAGCGCAGAATTTTAGGAATTGAGGGATTAATGGTGGAAACCTGAGGCGTTGTCCGAGTTGACATCAGCTTACCCGTGTTTATTTGCTTCTACAGCTTATGGAAGCTATGGATCAATTTCCATGACAAACGTCATTTATTTCCATGACCTATCGCTATGGTTGGTCGAGAATAGCTCGTTTAAGGTTAAACCATAGGCAATTCTTCAAGAGGATAGAGATTGTGATGAAAAAATTTCAACTTGGTGCAGATTTGATGATGTCTATTGGTTTGATGGGTTTGAGCGTTGGCAACCCAGCTCTATCCCTCACAGTCAAAACTGCCAGTGCAGCTGAACATCAGACAATGCCACCGCTGATCCAGCGGAAACTATTCTTTGGCGATCGAGACATTGCTGGTGCTCAATTGTCTCCTGACGGTCAGTTTATCGCCTTTCAAAAACCGCTGGATGGAGTGATAAATGTGTGGGTGAAGGGTATCGACGAGCCAATGGAGGCAGCTCGCCCAGTCACGACTGATGCAGAAAGCCCAATCATATTTTACTCTTGGAGCGCTGATGGTCGTTACATTCTCTACCCTCAAGACAAAGGGGGCAATGAAAATTTTCATATTTATGCGGTTGAAGCCAAATCGTTAGGTGAGACTAGCCCAAATACCCGAAATTTAACTCCCATAGACGGTGTTGCAGCGCAAATCTATGGGGTTCCCAAACAAACACCTAACCAAATCATTGTGGGTCTGAATGATCGCAATCCCCAGTTTCATGATGTTTATCGTTTGGATTTGACAACGGGGGAGCGGACGCTACTGATTCAAAATGAGGAAAATATTGCCCTTTGGACAACGGATCTAAACGGTAATGTGCGCTTGGCTTATCGCCAAACTGTGGAGCGAGGCAATGAAATTTTGGCAGTGGGAGATGATGAATTAACGCCGGTTTACACCTGCCGTATCGAAGAAACTTGTATGCCCCTTCAATTTCATCCTGATGGTCAACGGGTATATATAATGAGCAATCGGGATGGGAATCTAATTCAGTTGGAGCTGCTTGATCTTGAAAACCAACAGAGTCAGGTTTTGGAAGCTGATCCTGAAAACCAGGTGGATTTTGGCAGGGCCATATTTTCAGAGGCAACCGATGAGTTAATTGCCACATCCTACGTAGGCGATCGCATTCGCATCTATCCTCAGAATGACGAAATCGCTGCTGATCTAGTCTTTCTTCAGCAACAGCTGCCCGACGTTGACATTTTTTTGCAATCCCTGACTCGAGATGACCGCTTTGCCTTGATTGCGGCTCGAAGTGATGTGAATCCTGGATCTGTTTATCTATTTGACCGCAGTACTCAAACTCTGGAAAAACTCTACGATACTCGGCCAGAGCTACCCAGCGAACACCTAGCTACTATGCAGCCGATCCGCTATACAGCCCGTGATGGTCTGGAGATTCCAGCCTATCTGACACTGCCTCGAGGAGTAGACCAGGTAAAACTACCGGTAATTATCCTGCCCCACGGTGGACCTTGGGCACGGGATATGTGGGGGTACGATCCATTTACTCAGTTTCTCGCCAATCGCGGCTATGCTATTCTCCAACCTAACTTTCGGGGCTCCACAGGTTATGGTAAAGCCTTCCTCAATGCGGGGAATAACGAATGGGGTACGGGCACAATGCAACACGACCTGACGGATAGTGTGCAGTATTTGATTGATCAAGGAATTGCTGATCCAAAGCGAGTGGGAATTTTTGGGATTTCTTATGGTGGCTATGCCACCTTAGCAGGCTTAGCGTTTACACCGGATATCTATGCAGTTGGCGTATCCTATGTGGGGCCCTCGAACTTGATAACCCTGCTCAATTCAGTTCCTCCTTACTGGGAATCGATGAAGGCTACCTTTGCGCTACGTTTGGGAGATCCGGATGATCCGAGCGATCGCAACCGTCTTGAAGCCCAGTCGCCACTATTTTCTGCCGCTCAAATTCAGACCCCGCTGATGGTGATTCAGGGAGCTAACGATCCCCGTGTTAAGCAAGCAGAATCAGACCAAATTGTGGTCGCCTTGCGAGATTTAGGTCAACCTGTGGAATATTTGATTGCTCCGAATGAAGGTCATGGTTTCCGTAAGGAAATTAACTCCCTCACGGTAGCGGCAGCCTTGGAGAGGTTTTTAGCTCAACACCTGGGTGGACGCTACCAAGCTGAAATGTCTCCAGACATACAGGCTCAATTGGAGAATTTAACCGTAGATATCGATACTGTGACAGTAAATACATCGGGTGAGCCCGAGATTGTTGAGCTTGACCCAGCAATTTACCAAAATAATGGGTTTAAAGCCCCGTCCTTCTAGGATGGCTTTTATTTTAATATTTTATCTGCGACATTTTGTGATAAAATATAAGCATGATAGTTAGAGAAGCCAAACTACTAAACGGAACAAAGGAGCAATATTTAGCTCTTGATGATGCCATCCGCACTGCCCAGTTTATTAGAAACAAGGCACTCCGGTACTGGATGGATAACCAAGGCACAAGTAAAGCGGATTTGTACGCCTTGTGTAAGGACTTAGCTAAAGAGTTTCCTTTTGCCAAAAAGTTGAATTCTGCGGCACGTCAAGCCAGTGCAGAAAGAGCGTGGCAATCCATCTCTAACTTCTATAGTCGTTGCCGAAAGAAAGAGAAGAAAAAGGGTTATCCCAAATTCCAAAAACACGGTCGCTCTGTCGAGTACAAAGTATCAGGATGGAAGTTATCTGAAGAGCGTATGAATATTGCTTTCACAGATGGTTTTGAGATTGGTACATTATCTTTATATTGCGATAAAGAAACGAGGGAAGACCTATTTAGGCTTAAGATTAATCGAGTTCGTGTGGTTCGCAAGGCAGATGGCTATTATGCTCAATTTTGCTTTGATGCTGATAGAAAAGAACAAGGAGAATATACTGGAAATGTTATCGGACTAGACCTGGGTTTGAAATATTTCTACAAGGATCAAAGCGATAATGCTCTAGTGTATCCTCAGTATCTCTGTAAGTCGGAGAAACGGTTGAAGAAGCAGCAACGACGATTAAGTAAGAAGTTTGATAAAAACAAAAAGCCTCAATCAAACAATTATCACAAGGCAAGAAAACGACTAGGTAGAACTCACCTGAAAATCCAAAGACAGCGTAAGGATTGGGCTATCAAACAAGCTCGATGCGTAGTTCACTCTAACGATGTGATTGTCTATGAAGATTTAAAGGTGTCAAATATGGTCAAGAATCATCACTTGGCTAAATCAATTTGTGATGCTAGTTGGTATCAGTTCACTCAATGGTTAGACTACTACGGAAAAATCTGGGATAAGGCAGTGGTGAAGGTTGCTCCAAATTATACATCTCAAGATTGTTCTAATTGTGGTCATCGAGTGAAGAAAAGCCTGAGTACCAGAACTCATTCATGCCCTAACTGTAAGACGGAACTTTGTCGAGATACAAACGCGGCAATTAATATCTTAAAAAAAGGCATGAAAGTTCTGGGTATTGAATGGCAAAACAGTACCTTTGGGCAAAAGGAATCTGCCTCGCAAGAGGGAAAGCATGGGGAGAAAACTGCCTCTGTTATTGATGGGAAACCAGATATTGCAAGTGGATTTCTATGAACCATGAATAAGAATCCCCATGCCTTCAGGCTGGGGAGTATGTCAAAATCGCTATGTGGGGATCTACCAGCTACTCCCTAATATGCAGGTCGATATTCGAGTCGAGGAAGAACAACTACTCGCCCAAGCCACAGGGCAAGAAACGGTTCATCTTTACCCTGTTTCAGAGACTAAATTTGTTGCCCAGATTGCAGATATTACAATTCAATTCAATTTATCAGCAGATGAAACAGTTGACGGATTAACACTTTATCAAGCGGGTCAGGAATTGATTGCACCTAAGTTAAATTAGTCTTCTTGACTACTCCATGCGTATTCAGAAGCGCGGATTAGTCAAGATCACTGCTGGTTGATGCTCAAGAAAATTCAGGGTAAGTAAATGAATCAAGTTATCAATGACCACCGGAATAGTGTAGAGGAATTAGCCTGTGCCATTGATTGGTCTGAGGGTGAGTTTGCCTTTATTTTGGCTCTGTGTAATTCTGCTAGCTTGCAAAAACAGCTAGTATCGAGCCTGAAAGAAACTTGCTCACTTGAGATCCAGCAAATGGTTCTGGCAAAATCTGTTGGGACTCTGTTTCAAACTATCCAAGCCGAAGTAAGTCAATCACTACCCCAGGCATTGATGGTACTTGGTTTGGAGTCAGTCAATAACCTTGAGGAATTACTGGCGGGTGCTAACCAGATTAGGGAGGAATTTCGCCAGCATTGTCCCTTTCCCCTAGTGTTGTGGGTGAATGATCAGGTACTATCCAAGTTAATTAGGTTAGCACCAGATTTCTACAGTTGGGCCACTACTGTACAATTTGCGATCGCAACTGATGAGTTAATTAATTTTATCCAACAAACTGCTGAGCAGGTTATTGCTCAACTTTTAAAAGATGGTGCTACTAGATTTCTCGACAATACAGCACTTAATCGGGAAATTGGTCACTCACGCCGCACTGAAATCGAGTCAGCCTACAAGGAATTACAAAGTCGTGGTATCACCTTCGACCCTGAATTAGAAGCTAATCTAGAATTTATTTTAGGTCGCACCGCTGACTGTTGTTCAGAATTACCTCGACAACATTATGAGCGCAGTTTAGCAATTTGGCAGCAGGTTGTTAGGGAGACACGGGGACACGGAGATGCGGAGACGCGGAAACAGGGAGATGGAGGAGATAGGGGAGCTAGGGGAAATAAGGGAGACATTCCCGATTCCCAATTCCCAAACAACAAACTAGGCTCTGTACTTTACTGCTTGGGAACATGGTGGCGTAACTATGCAATGCAACATCGAGCTGAGTATCAATCAGGTTGTGAGCGTGCTAAAGCTTATTTTGCCGAATGTATTGAGGTATTTGAGCAAAGTCAACAAACAGAGTTGGTTGCCAAGTTTATCAATGCCTTGGGTGATATTGTAGAGAGGTTGCGACAGTGGGAGGAGTTAGAGGCAGTCGGGAAAAAAGCCTTGGCACTCCATCAAACTTACACTAACCCTTTTAGGGAAGCGCGAGCTTATAGTTTTCTGGCAGAGGCAGCGCTGGCTAAGTCAGCTTGGCAGGAAGCGGAGGGTTTGGCAAAAGAGGCCCTTTCAATTTCCAAGAGTAACACATTTGATTCCTTGCTCTTAGCTTCATCGGAGATTAGCTCTAGTTTAGAATGGGTGCGCTGGTTTAATCAGAGTTCCTATTTATTCGCTTTAGCTAGAGCGCAAAAAGAACTGGGCAAAACTCAAGAAAGTCTGGAAAATCTAGAAACTGCTCTGGGCAAAACTGAACCTTATTTTGAGCCAGAGCTTTATTTGGGAATTTTGCAAGAGTTGCGAGATTGCTACTTCCAGCAAGGTCAATATTTAACTGCCTTTAAGTTTAAGCAGGAGCAACGGTCAATTGAGCAACAATTTGGTTTTAGAGCCTTTATTGGTGCCGGTCGCTTGCAAGCTAGTCAACAGGTTACTAACCTGCTTCCAACTGATCCCAAGCCAGCGGGAACAATTGCTCCAGAAATTGCGGCTTCTGGTAGACAACAAGATATTAATCGTTTGGTGGAACGCATCGGTCGCCTGGATCATAAACTGACGGTAATCTACGGACAGTCAGGAGTTGGGAAAAGTTCGATTGTCCAAGCAGGGTTAATACCCGCCTTAAAACAACTAACTATTGGCACTCGTGATGTTGTACCAATTTGGCAGCAAGTTTATACCCATTGGCTGGAAGAATTAGCTTCGGCAGTGACGGAAGCTTTAGGGGAAGCTTGTAATTTAACTTTGGATTCTGCAAGCCTGAATTCTACTACCGCTATTATCCAGCAGTTACGTAACAACTATCATAATAACCTACTGAGTGTTCTGATTTTTGATCAATTTGAAGAATTTTTCTTTATTTGTCAAGATCCACAACAAAGGCTAGTTTTATATAATTTTTTACGGCAATGTTTAAATATTCCCTATGTTAAAATAATTTTGTCTTTGAGAGAAGACTATTTACATTATTTATTGGATCTTGATCGTCTCACTAATTTGGAGATAATTAATAACAATATTTTAGATAAAAATATTATCTACTACTTAGGTAATTTTTCTCCAACTGAAGCCAAATCAGTCATTGAAAGTTTAACTGAACGAACCCAGTTTCCTCTAGAGCCAGCCTTAATTGAGCAATTAGTGCAAGATTTAGCAGGAGAACTAGGGGAAGTACGTCCCATTGAGTTGCAAATAGTAGGAGCGCAGTTACAAGCAGAAAACATCACAAAGCTGGCACGGTATCAGGAATACGGCACCAAGGAAGAACTGGTCAAAGGTTATTTAGCACAAGTAATCAAAGATTGTGGTCCCGAAAATGAAGAAGTTGCTCAACTGTTGCTGTACTTGCTGACTGATGAAAAAAATACCCGTCCTCTCAAAACTCTTGCTGATTTGACCAGAGATTTGCGCCTATTAAAAGGAGATTTATCAGTATCTCACCAACTAGATTTAGTATTAAATATTTTTGTTGACTCAGGGCTAGTATTTTTAGTACCAGAAACTCAAGCTAACCGTTATCAACTAGTACATGATTACTTGGTGACTTTTGTTCGTCAACAAAAAACTGCTGAGTTGATAGTAGAACTGCAAAAAGCAGAAAAGCAACGAAAACTTAGTGAAGCTCAACGTCGGCTCAGCGAACAAAAACTTAATCGGCTTCTCAAGCGAGCCTTAATTGGCTCTGTTACTGCGGTAGGGCTAATGGCAGTCCTGGCAATCGCCTCAGTAGGGTTTGCTCTGCAATGGCGAGAAGAAGTTGGTATAACTTATCAGGAAAAAAGAAGAACACGCAATGTTCAAGAAGATCAAATTAGAGCTTTAAGTCGCTTTTCAGAGACCCTTAGAGACAGTTCAGCTCAGGAATTTGATGCTCTGATTGAAGCAATTAGAGCTGGCAAGCAATTGCAATTGCAAGAACGAAAAGCAAAAGTTAAGCCAGCAGTTCGGAGTCGGGTAATAGCGGCATTGCACAGAGCAGTTTATGGAGTCAGAGAGCGCAATCGTTTGTCAGGACACATTGAGGGAGTAATTAGCGCTAGCTTTAGTCCTGATGGTCAAATGATTGCTAGTGCTAGTGAGGATGGAACAGTTAAACTCTGGAACTTACTTGGTGAGGAACTGCAAACTTTTAGTGCTCATCAAGAGCAGGTGACAGAAGTCAGTTTTAGTCGTAATGGTCAAACTCTTGCTACTACTAGTGAGGATGGAACAGTTAAACTCTGGAAAATTAATAATGCTGTAGGAAAACCTACTCAAGAACCATTAACTCTCAACCCGAATACCTCTCAACCTCCACTCCTACACACCCTGATTAGTCATAGAGATGGCATCAATAGTATCAGTTTCAGCTCTGATGGTAAGCTTGTGACTGGTAGTCGGGACTGGTATGCCAAACTCTGGAGTCAGGAGGGTCAGCTTATGGAAACCCTAACTGGGCATGGTATGTGGGTTACTAGTGTAAGTTTTAGCCACGATAATCAGACCATTGCCACTGCTAGCTTGGATAAAACTGCTAAACTCTGGACAGGCAATGGGGAATATATCACAACGTTGATTGGTCATGAGGCTGGACTAAAAAGTGTTAGTTTCTCTCCTGATGGTCAAATTGCCACTGGCAGTGAAGATAGAACAATTAAACTCTGGAGTCAGCAGGGTCGGTTTCTCCAAACTCTCAAGGGGCATTACGATACAGTCACAAGCCTTAGTTTTAGCCATAATGGTCAGAAGCTAGCTTCTGGTAGTGAGGACACAACTGTCAAACTTTGGAGTCACGATGGTCAACTACTCGAAACATTAAGGGGACATGATGGTGAAGTCAATAGCGTTAGCTTTAGTCCCAATGGCGAGATTTTGCTTACTGCTAGTGGAGACAAAACCGTCAAACTCTGGAGCATGGTTAGTGAGCAATTACAAACTTTAACTGCACATCAAAACTATGGAGTCAGGAATGTTACTTTTAGCCCTGACGGTAAGATAATTGCCACTGCTAGTACTGACAAAACTCTCAAACTTTGGCATTGGGAGAAAGGCAAAATTATCCGCCGCAAAACTATCCTTGGACATCAGGGTGAAGTCAGAAGTATTAGTTTTAGTCCTGATGGGAAGATGATTGCCACTGGTAGTACTGACAAAACCGCTAAACTTTGGAACCTTGATGGCACAGCAATTCAAACTCTGACTGGTCATCAAGGTGCGGTATTTAGTGTTAGTTTTAGCCCTGATGGTAAGATGATTGTCACTGCTAGTGCTGATAAAACTGTCAAACTTTGGAACCTCAAAGGTGAAGTACTCAAAACCATTACTGGGCATGAACAAGCAGTTACAAGTGTCAGTTTCAGCCCCGATGGAAAGACCCTTGCTAGTGGCAGTATTGACCAAAAGATCAAACTTTGGAGCCTCAAAGGTGAGTTACTCAAAACTCTAACTGGACATGATGGTGGAGTACTCAGCGTTAGTTTTAGCCCTGATGGTAAAACAATCGCTTCTGCTAGTGCAGATGGAGTAGTTAAACTCTGGAGCAGTAAAGGAGAAGAACTCCGAACCCTCACAGAGCATAAGGCTGGGGTCACAAGTATAAGTTTTAGTCCTGATAGTCAGACTATTGCTACTGCCAGTGCAGATCAAACAGTTAAACTTTGGAGCCTTAATGGTGAAGAATTCCCTGCCCTCGTCGGACACCAGAGTGGAGTCGCCAGCGTCAGTTTCAGTCGGGATGGTAAAACTATTGCTTCAGCTGATTTAGCCGGAAGGGTAATTCTGTGGAATATGAATTTAGATGATTTACTGCGGCGCGGGTGTGCTTGGGTGGGAAACTATCTGAGGACGAATCCTTACATACATAGCGATCGCGATCGCGTTTTGTGTGAGGATGTAATACCAAATCCGGGTTAGCTACCCCGGTTACATCTTTTATGGGGAAGTTGAAAAAACGATCTGAAATTCAGTTCCCTGAGTAAGATTAAGTTCAATACTACCTTCAAGTTGCTTAGTTAAGCTACGCACTAACTGCAAGCCAACAGAATTAGAATTGCGCCAGTCCAAATCTTCTGGGATGCCTATGCCATTATCACTGACGGTCAAAATTAACTGATTTTTCTCCAAGTTTTTTTGAATGCTGACGCCAATTTCACCCCCTTGTTGAGCTGGAAAAGCAGACTTCAGGGAATTGGAAACAAGTTCATTAATAATCAAGCTACAAGAAAGAGCTGTTTCCACTGTCAGTAAGATTGGTTGGGCGTTAACATTACAGGTAATAGCACGACTTTGAGCACCGTAGGAACAGCAAATATTATCAACTAGGGTTGTAACATATTTTGGGAAGTCAATCTGAGCCGAATGATTGTCTTGGTCAAGCTGCTCATGAATTTGCCTGATTGCCTTGACTCGAATTTGGCTATCTTCCAAGAGTCTGAGAAACTGTGGCTCTGCCAAGGATTGAGGGTAGAACTCTAACAAATCACAGATAATTTGTAAGTTATTTTTAGTGCGATGGTGCATCTCTTTGAGCAAGGTTTCTTTCTCTTGCAAGGAGGCTCTGAAATGATCTTCTGCCTGCTTGCGATCGCTAATATCACGCCAACAGACAACTAAGCCATCGCCGAGTTGAACAGCATGGAGATCAAAGGCTTTTTCTGTACTAAGATTATTGTTATTTTGGTAGATCAAAGATTCTTTGACTAGGGGTTGAGCTGTTTCTACTACTTGGCGGTATTGAGCAAATAGTCCGGTTTCTCGATGAGCGGGAAATAGTTCGCACAAACTTTTACCAATTTGCTCTTCTTTGGTTAGGTTACTGGCGTTTTCCGCAGCAGCATTAATGTACTCAATCGAAAAGTCTACAATCTGACCCGATTCATCTCGAATTGCTGAGTAAATAGCAAAGCAGTCGAGGATATGCTCTGCTAGCTGGCGGAACAGATCTTGAGTCTCATGCAATGAGTGTTCTGCTCCCCTTTGTTCTTCAACTTGTGCCAGCAGTCGTTGGTTAGCCTCGATTAAATCAGTTGTCCGCTCTCGGACTTTGGTTTCTAATTGTTGATTGAATTTTTGCAGTTCCTCAAGAGCCTGCTTGTGTTCAGTGATATCCCTACCTTCTGAAATTAGCAGCACCACTTTTCCAGTTTCATCCCGCACAGGTTTGATAGAGAAGTCGATAATTGCAACAGTATCTTCAGGACCCAAATGGTTAACTTCGTAACGGACAAAACGACCTGCTGCTGCTTGAGCGATCGCTTTTTGTAATCCTGCTTGGTTTTCCGGTGAAATCTTCCACCAGCCTGCTTCCCATAAGGGACGATCTATTACTTCCTCAGCTTCGAGTCCAGCTAATTCGAGTGCTTTTTGATTAGCTTCAAGCAGGATACCTTCTGGTGACATCAGTCCAATAAACTGGAAGGTTTGGTTAAAAATGGCATGGAATTTGCGTTCACTTTCCCTCAAAGCTTGCTCTGTTTGCTCACGTTCCTGCTGTTCCTGAGCTTCCTGGAGACTAAAGGATAAATACTCTGCAATTTCCATTACAGTTCCCACTTGATACTCACTCCAACTGCGGGGAGTTGAAGAGTGAAAGCTCAGTAAGCCAATGAATTTATCTGAGAGTCGCAGAGGTACAGCTAGTAAGGCTTGAGTATTGCACGAGTGCATCCAGCCAGCTAAAGGAGCTAACATTGGTTCCTGGCTTGCATCCTCGGTAATCATTAGTTCTCCTTGCCTCAGGAGATTAAGATAGTCTGGGATAGCTTGTAAATCAGCAGCCAAGTCTTTGGGTAATTGCATTCCTGGAGGTTCACTTGCTTGGATAATCCTTAACTTACTGTTTCCTTCAATAGTGCTGTAGCTCACACCAAGGTTGGAGAAAAAATGATGAATCTTGTTGAGAGTCTGCTCGATAATTTGGTCCTGGGACAACCCTGTAGTTTTAGCAGTGGAGATAGCATTAATCAATTGGAGGCAGATCTGGCTCTCTTGAAGTCCCTGCTGCACTTGTAACCTTTTAGCAATTTCTGCCTGGAGTTGTTCATTCGCTCGCCGCAGTTGGACAGTACGCTCCTGAACTCTGGCTTCAAGTTCTTCATTGAGCTTTTGCCGCTCTGCTTCGGCTCGCTGACTTTCTAAAAGTACTGTTTGAGATTGCCGTGCTGCTTCAGCTTGCTTAATCGCGCTCTTTATTTGTAGCGTCAGGTGTTTGAGCAAATCTACCTCTGAATTAGACCACTGCTTCGGACCAGAACATTGATGAGCAATTAACAATCCCCACAGGTTGTTTCCTGGCAAAATGGGGATTACAAGGCTGGCACGCACTTGCAGCCTAGCTAATAGTCCCAAGTGACAGGGGCGAATATTGCTATTGTAGGCATCTGACATCACTCTGACGCGACCCTGTTGATAACGCTGAACCCATTTGGTTTTAAAGCAGGGGTCATCAATAACTTGGCCTAAAAGAGGTATCCAACCAGGAGCAACGGATTCGCTCATCACATAGCCGCTCCAGTCAACATTGAAGCGATAAATCACCACTCGATCAACTTGAAGTAGCTCTCGCATGTCGGTAACGGCAGTATTTAGGATGTAATCTAAATCCAGAAACTGACGAATTTTGCGGGTAATCGCTCCAAAGCGTTCAATAAGTTGCTCAGAAGAAATGGGAGGCTCAGGGGAACTGCTGGGTTGCATGAAGATATTTTACGGGAGACTCTTTATTTGAGATTGAATTAATATTTAATCAAATTTTATTCTCTCCTATCCTAGAACCCATCGTAATTGGGAATTGGGAATTGGGAATTGGGGAAGAAGGATTTTCTTTCCTTCGATAGGAATGAGTGTGGTCTACTAAAGATGACAATACCTCTCCAGAATTGCTAGGTTTGTTATGGCAGTGCTTCAACGAATCAGATAGGTGTGCCAGCTGCTTGGTCTACCTTGGTCAATTGCTTGAGGTACGGCTAGACGCCAAGTTTTACCTTCTTTCTGCCGTTGTAGGTAGACATCGAAGAGATTTTTGTGCTGAGTCACCCGCTGCTTTGGCAGTTTAATGGTGAGAGTGTATGTACCCAGGATACGGTAGGTAGCTAAATCCCCAATAAAGAAAGGTTCGATTTGCTTGAGTTTCACCTGAGTGATGTCAAATTTGGAGGGGAGAGATTGTAAACGTTGAGTTAACTGCCGTTGAGTTTGACTTACCTGAAGCGCGATCGCTTTTTGCACTAGTTGCTTTGTTGGTGCCAGTCCGAGAGTGGGAGTATTTGTGCCACAGGCACTCACTATCCAAGAGATGGTGAAAACTATACTGATTATCAATTTAGTCCTTCTGTGCATACTGCTTTAGGAATAGGTCACTTGTAATTATTATTATTCATTTTAGAGATTGGTTATATTGGTTATAGATGAGATTAATATGATTTTAAATGCAACTTAAATTCTTGGTAAAATCCCTAAAAAATGGCATTAGACAGGTATTTAAACATCCTTCTCTTGTTTTTTTTAATAGTATAATTATACTCCTGTTTGTGGCGTTAACACTTTATGTCAAGGTGGGTGAGCCAAACTGGAGAAAGTCTCTCCTAATAACTCAATTATTTGCCGACCCCTTTACTCACAAAAATCCTCTAAAGAGCTATTTAACTAACCTTTCTGATATATTATGGTGTTTCTCTTTGGCAATTTGTTCTTTTAGCATCAGTTTAATTAAAAATATTCGACCTAGGCGTCCAATTAATCGCTTTATTTTTTGTTCCGCACTTATATTGGCAATATTGCTCATTGATGATATATTCAGAATTACTTTAATCGTTAATCAGTTTTTGGGTATACCTAAATTATTCACATCTCTATTATATGGAACTGCTATTATCGCCTACAGTCTCTTCTTCCGGCACAAAATAGCATCTACTCCTTACTTGCTGCTGCTAGTCGCTTTTAGCTTGTTTGTTATCTCTACCTTAGTAGATTGGTTGTCTTTGCCCGGTCTTGGTACTCCAACGATGTTAGAGGATGGGACTAAACTACTGGCTTTGGTTAACCTGGCATACTACTTTTGGTATGTATGTCGGAACGAAGTACTCTTAGCTAAAACTAAAAGTTGGTGATATTATAAAGTTTGTCATTGGTCATTGGTCATTGGTCATTAGTCATTAGCAAGTATAAAGTTTTAATCTAGATCATAAGCACTCGACAAATGACAAATGACAATCCCTATGCTTGGCTAGAACAATCCCTTGCCACTATCGGCAAAGCTAACTGGTATCGCTCGGTGCAAACTATCACCAGTCCTCCTGGTGCAGTAGTGCAACTCGAAGGAAGGGAAGTGATCAATTTTGCCAGCAATGATTATCTTGGACTTACAGGGGATCAGCGGTTGATTGAGGCAGCAGTTGCCGCCACGAAAGAATATGGTACTGGTAGCACTGGCTCTCGATTGCTGACAGGACATAGGGAATTGCATCAAGAATTGGAAAATGCGATCGCATCTGTTAAACAAACAGAAGATGCTCTTGTATTTAGCTCTGGGTATCTAGCAAATTTAGGAACTATTGCTGCTTTAGTCGGGAAGCGGGATTTGATTCTGGCAGATCAGTATAATCACTCTAGCTTGAAAAGTGGCGCAATTTTGAGCGGCGCATTAGTCCTGGAATATGCTCACAGTGACATGGCTAATTTGCAGCTTCAACTAGCTCAACAGCGTAACCTGTACCGCCGCTGCCTAATTATTACCGACAGCATCTTCAGTATGGATGGGGATCTTTGTCCAATGCCTGAAATATTAGCGATCGCTCAAGAATTTAACTGTATGGTACTGGTGGATGAAGCTCACGCTACTGGGGTTTTGGGAGCAACAGGTGCTGGTTGTGTGGAATATTTTGGTTGTACTGGACAAACTCTTATTCAAGTAGGTACTCTCAGTAAAGCTTTGGGTAGTTTGGGAGGTTACGTCGCAGGTTCAGCTGCTCTGATTGACTTCCTACGCAATCGTGCTCCTAGCTGGATTTATACTACAGGTTTATCCCCTGCTGACACCGCAGCAGCATTAGCGGCAGTCGAGATTATGCAACAAGAACCAGAACGCCGTATTCAACTCCATAAGAATATCAACACTCTCAAGCAACTAATACAACAGCAGCTCAAACATCTACCAATTTTTCCTTCCGACTCACCAATTCTTTGCCTTCCCCTAGCCAGTGCTACTGCTGCTCTTAGTGTAGGGGAACAACTAAAAACTGCTGGTATTTTTGCTCCAGCAATTCGTCCTCCTACAGTTCCTACCAGTCGGATTCGTATTTCAGTAATGGCTACTCATAAACTAGCTCACCTCCAACAAATGGTGCGAGTTTTGAGTAAATTTCTTTAGAGATGATTGATCGGAGTTGATATCATTTTGAGGACAGGCAAAAGGCAAGAGTAGGAGCGAATAGCCATTCGCCCGTACAGAATTAGTTAGGGCTTGCTGCATAAGCACAAACTCAGAGAAACAAGATAATTGCTGGTAAAAATCAGGAAGTTTTAGCAGCTGCGGATTTAGCGATCGCAAAGTCTGGCACAGTAAATTTGGAACTAGCGTTGTTAGATGTGCTTCAAGTGGTTTTCTACCGGGTTAGTTTTTTCACTTTGATCCGGAAACTAATCTATTGTAGGTGGATCTTAAAAGTGAACCTATTCCGAGAAAAGGATACCTTTACTAAACCACCAAAGGGTTAATTATACTCTGATGAAAACTATCTTGATTTTGGCAGCAAATCCTAAAGATACGACACAACTGCGCTTAGATGAGGAAGTCCGGGAAATTGATGAGGTACTGCGGCGAGCGGGTAGAAGAGATGAGTTTGAGTTAAAGCAGCAGTGGGCAGTACGACCTAGAGATGTGCAGCAGGTAATGTTAGACTGCAATCCAGCAATTGTACATTTCTCTGGGCATGGAGAAGGAGAGCAGGGATTAGCTTTGGAAGATGGGACAGGAAATATTAAATTGGTGGACTCGGCAGCCTTGGCTGGCTTGTTTAAATTGTTTGCTTCTCAGGTGGAATGTGTGATTCTCAATGCCTGTTATTCGGAAGTGCAAGCAGAGGCGATAGCACAATATATTGGTTATGTTATTGGTATGAATCAGCCGATTGGGGACAAAGCAGCGATTGAGTTTGCTGTGGGCTTTTATAATGCTTTAGGAGCAGGTCGGTCTTATCAGGATGCTTTTGAATTTGGTTGTAATGGGATTCAGCTAGCAGGTATTACTGAGTATCAGACTCCTGTGTTGAAGCACAACCCTAATGTAGCTAAATCTGCTTCTAGTTTGGAGCGAACAGCTAATCCTTTACAGGAAGAGCAACTGGCTGAATTACGGGAAGAATATGATGCCTTGAATGAGGAAGTTAAGACACTCAAGAAGTCTTTGAGGATTGATGACTTAACTCCTAAGCAAAGGATTAAGCTCCAAAGGCAGATTCAGGAAGCAGAAGCACAACGGGAGAAAATAGCAAGGCAAATTGGATAATTTAGAATTTAGAATTTAGAATTTAGAATTGCTGATAATGTTTCGTGAACAATACTTGCAGGAACAGCTAGCTGAATTACAGGAAGATTATAAAGTTTGTAATAAGCAAGTAAAGGCACTCAAGAAGTCTTTAAGGATTGATGACTTAACTCCTAAGCAAAACATTAAGCTCCAAAGGCAGATTGAGGATGCAAAAGCACAACGGAAAAAACTGGCACAGCAGATTGACAAACTAAACAAAAGTGTAGGCAGTGAACAACTGTATAAAGTTCTGCAAAAGCTAGGCTACAAAGATCAGGTAGGCTTATTTATCAAATTAGTTAAAACTCAGCCTGTATCTGCTTTTTTGATTCACGGTGCTTCGGAATACGGACAGGAGTGGTTGTTGAATCGCTTAGTGGAGCAATATGTTCCTCATATTATCAATGGCAAACTTGTAAAAATTGACCTGGGTCGCAAAGGACGTAGCACCGATGTGAGTGCTCTGTGGCGAGAAATCCGCGATCGCTTTAATCTACATGGCAAGGATATCTCAAAGTTGGATATTGCGAAGCAAATTTGTCAGTGTTGGCAGACTCAGAATGTTCTGTTTGTCTTTCATAATGTAAATATTATGCCAAAAGCTTATGTACAGAAACTCATTCTAGAATTCTGGCAACCGTTGACTAAACAAGCTAGAAATTATGATATTAGTAAGTTCCAGTTATTGATGTTGTTAGTAGACTATGAAGGGTCAATCGGAAGTTTAGATAATCTGTTTTCTGACCAAATCAATCCAGCTAAATCCGATCCTGTTAAACCTCCTGAGATTAATAAATTTGATAAAGCAACATTGTTGGACTGGCTGCAGACGGAGTTTGTTGAATTACCCATTAAGCTCAAAGAGCAAAACCCTGATGATACAGTTAGAGCCATCCTAGAAGAGAGCAAGGGCATCCCTGAGTATGTACTGACTGGAATATTTGATCGCTGTGGCTTTAACTATTATGAAGAAATAGATCGACAGTGGAAACTCTAGGAAACCGACAATTGCAATATACAGGTAAAGTTCAACCGCAGCATGGGGAACGAGATGTTTTTGGACAAAAACTGTATCCTTACTTTCCCAGTCCAGATTTGGTGGAGGTAGTCAATTTGGCGATTTTCTTGGAACGTCCCTTGCTGCTGAAGGGGGAGCCGGGATGTGGTAAGACGCGGTTAGCTGCTGCTGTGGCTTATGAATTGGGTTTACCTTTGGAAATCTGGTCAGTTAAGTCTACCAGTCGGGCGCGAGATGGCTTGTATACTTATGATGCAGTAGCTCGTTTGCGGGATGCTCAGCTAGCTGCGAATAATCGGATTGTTCAAGATAAGGAAATCAAGCGCATTAGTAATCCGGCTACCTATGTGCAGTGGGGAGCATTAGGCAGAGCCTTTCGTAATAAACAGCAAACAGTGGTGCTGATTGATGAAATTGATAAAGCAGATATTGATTTTCCCAACGACTTGTTAATGGAGCTCGATCAAGGCTGGTTTAAGGTGGAGGAGATAGGTAAGACAGTCCGAGCCAAAACAGTGCCGATTATTTTGATTACCAGTAATGATGAGAAGGACTTGCCGGATGCTTTCTTACGCCGCTGTTTATTCTACTATCTGGAGTTTCCTAATGATGACCGCTTAATCCAAATTATCAATGCTCGCTTTCCCCAATCATCGCAGGAGTTAGTGGAGAAGGTGGTAACTCGCTTTAGACAATTACGCCAAGAAATGCAAAAGCAGCAGGCAGGTAAGAAGGTGAGTACTAGTGAGTTAATAGACTGGTTCAAGGTTCTGAGTCGCTATCCCCAAGATGAGATTCTGGCAAAATTGGAGGGTCAACTCCCCTATCCTTGGGTATTGCTCAAAAGCTGGGAACACCATCGCCGTTATTTAAGCCAAGGTGATGACTATTGATGAATTACCCCTGCTAGAGTTGTTTAATCGGTTGCAAGAAGCAGGCTTACCTTTGGGGATAGATGAGTATCACTTGCTCTTGCGTTCTTTGCAGGCTGGTTTTGGATTACCAGATCGTGCAGCCTTGGCACGGTTATGCTGTAACTTGTGGGTGAAATCGGCTGAAGAAAAGCAGATATTTGACTATCACTTTGAGCAGGTGATGCACCAACCTGCTTCTAGTAGTACAGAAGTTTTGCCCATATCCAATCCTGAGGCAGAGCAGCGTAAAATCATGCCTCGACTGATTCGTTATGGAACTTTAGGCAGTATTCTTGTTCTGACTATAGGACCAGTTTTGGTGGGATTGAGTCTCATCAATTACAAGCCAACCTCACAACTAAATCCGACTCCTACTGCCACCAATACACCAAGTCCGACTCCTACTGCCACCAATACACCAAGTCCGACTCCTACTGCCACCAATACACCAAGTCCGACTCCTACTGCCACCAATACACCAAGTCCGACTCCTACTGCCACCAATACACCAAGTCCGACTCCTACTGCCACCAATACACCAAGTCCGACTCCTACTGCCACCAATACACCAAGTCCGACTCCTACTGCCACCAATACACCAAGTCCGACTCCTACTGCCACCAATACACCAAGTCCGACTCCTACTGCCACTAATACACCAAGTCCGACTCCTACTGCCACCAATACACCAAGTCCGACTCCTACTGCCACCAATACACCAAATCCGACTCCTACTGCCACCAATACACCAAATCCTAATTTCACTCCCATTATCTCGGACAATTTTTTACTCACTTTAATTACCCTAACTATCGGCTCCATTATGCTGATTAGCAGGATACGCAGGACGAGACGCCGCCACCGTACTGATACATCCCCAACTCAGCCAAACCAGAAAGGGAAAATTAATGATCTTCCTGCTCAATTAACTAAGCAGATCAAGGATGAGATTCAAATCGCTCAGACATTAAGACAGGCTATTTCTAAAGAAGGCTTTCTTCTCAACACCGATTACCTGCCTGTTACCCGTCGGCAGATGAAACAGAGTTGGCGTTACTTGCGCCGATTAGTGCGGGAAGGACCAGCGGTAGAATTAGATTTAGAAGCAACAGTAAACGAAATTGGTCGTCAGGGTTTATTGCTCGAACCTGTATTCATACCTCGACGAGTAAACCGAACTGAGCTAGTTCTATTAATTGACAGGGATGGTTCAATGGTGCCGTTTCATTCCCTCTCCCAGAGATTAACTCAAACGGCTTTACAAGGTAGTGGTTTGCGTCAGGTGAAGATTTACTACTTCCACAATTGTCCCACAGGATATCTTTACCACGACCCAGCCCATGTAGAGGCTGAACCAATCAGCAAAATTTTCCCGCAACTGCACTCCCAGCGCACCAGTGTGTTGATTTTTAGTGATGGGGGTGCTGCCTGTGGCAGATGGAACCCAGAAAGGATTCAATTGACTGCTGAGTTTCTCCAACAGCTGCGGCAGCAGGTACGTTACCTCGCTTGGCTCAATCCCATGCCTCGTTATCGCTGGCGAGGGACAACTGCTGGTGAAATTGCCCGTATGTTGCCGATGTTTGAATTTAATCGTCGAGGTTTGGATCAAGCGATCGCGGTTTTAAGGGGAAAATCGAATGGATAATGGATAATTAAATAATATTATTCTCAATTCTACATTTTTAATAAATTGTGTTGAAAATGGTCAACTTAACTATTCCCAACGCCTTTAGAGTAACTCACGAACAATTTCAACAGTTGGCTAGGGTTAATAGAGACTGGCAATTGGAAAGAACAGCTACCGGAGAATTAGTCTCTATACCACCCACGGGAAGCATTACGGGTAATTGCAATTTAGATATTGAAGGACAGCTATGGTTGTGGAACCGTCAGACTAAGTTAGGTCAGGCTTTTAACTCTTCTACTGGATTTCATCTACCTAATGGGGCAGATCGCTCTCCCGATGCGGCTTGGGTGACTCAAGAAAGATGGGAGTCTCTGACACCGGAACAACAAGAAGGCTTTGCACCTATCTGTCCCGATTTTGTAGTGGAATTACGTTCTGCTTCAGATAATCTCAAAACCCTAGAGGAAAAAATGCAGGAATACCTTGACAATGGAACCCGTTTAGGATTCCTTATTGACCGGAAGAATCAGCAAGTAAAAATCTATAAGCCCAATACAGAGGTTAAAGTATTGCAGAGTCCTACTAGTTTGTCAGGAGAAGCAATTCTGCCCGGTTTTGTTTTAGATTTGACTGAGGTGTGGAAATAAAAGAGGCGTGCCTACTGGCAAGATGTCATATCATGTCCGGTTGAATACTTACACTTTGGTGGCAATAAGGCAGAGGGCAGAAGGCAGAGGGCAGAAGGGAAAGAGGAAGGTTGCAAGGGAGAAGGAAATGATAACTGTTTAGGCGGACATGATGTCAGTGCCATAGTGAATAAGCTTGCAACGCATCTAATTTGCACCAAATTCAATCATCAGCTTCTTGTGGAACAGGCATCTTGCCTGTATCGAGCTCCATAATACTCCTTTATCCACTCTTTCTTAATAACCGCCTCTGAAGGTGCATCAGGTAGTAGAGATTCCCTAGCCCAATTTCAGGGTGACTCAGCATGAGTCATCTGTTCAAGCTCATAAGCATCACAAGCAAAATATTCTTGGGCAACTTCATGCAAAAAATCCTTAACTTTTCAGGTAAATTTGGGTTAGCATCCTCCACAATTGGTTGCCACCCAAATGTCTTGTACTTTTGGTACAAGGCAGGTATTACTGGTCCATGTATCCATGCTTGAAAATCTTCTTGAAAAAGAGGAGTGTCATGGAGTGCAAGATGCTAGGCTTGAGCATAGTAAACAAGCTTTTGAAGCTTAAGATTGCTCACGAAAGAACCTGTTTCGTTTGCCAGCCAAACGAAGTAATCTGCTATCTTAAAATAGGTTAACATCACAATTATCACCTTGAGTTTGCAATATCAAAGTTAGCTAACTTACAGTCCTACAGCACATTGCAGGTAAATGAAGTACAAATATCAATCAATGAGCTTTCCTCTTGTGGGATAGGCATCCTGCCTGTCCTTATCTAGCTCACAAGAGATAAAATTTGCTGTATATGTGAGCCTAAAGAGTTATTACAGTAAAAACTAGAGATAATTTGCTGACTCCTTTAGTTTAATTGTACTATACAGCTAAGATGGAGCAGTAGGTAGTTGGGTTAGCGATCGCATCACCCAAGGCAAATGTTCTTAATTGTTAGGTTACCCTGTAAGAAGGCTCAATCTATAGGCTGGTTAGAGCCGACGGGTGAGACGCCCATCTCACTAAAAACTGATGAAGAGCAAGTTGATGCCAATTAGATATGTTTTAGTCCACTTAAGTGGACTTGAGCTATTAGACAGGGGTTTCAACCCCTGGCGGGAATGCGACTGGTGCAAGATGATACATGAAATTGGTTTCAACCTCTGGCAAAAATGTAACTAGTGGAAGATGAGCCATGAAACTGGTTTTAATCCCCTGGTGGAAATGCGACTGATGCAAGATGAAGCATGAAACCTGACACTGCTATCCGGCGCATTGCCTCCTTTGAAAAACGCTTTGGCAAACCTCACCTTTATCTGGCTTACCATGCAGCCTTCCCTTTAGCACTGACAGCTGACTTACTCTACCATCTGTGGATTAACTTTCAGCACGATATTCACGGTCGAGTGCTGGATATTCCCTGGGTAGCAGTAGCAGATATCCTGCTCTCTCCCCTATGTGAGGAAGTGGGAAGGGAACTCTACGAGATGGATGGGGAAGTGCGGCATGAATTGCTTCAGCAATTAAAAGCAGATGCCAACTTTGATCAACGGCGGATTCTTCAGCTATCTGACTTTTTGCTGGAATACGTACAGCAGCAACTTTACAGTGACAATCCCGACATTCAAGATTTTGCCCAAGCTCAGCAATGGACAGCTCTAGCCTATAAACAACCAAAGGATGCTGCGAGGAAATTAGCTCTAGCCTATGCTCAATTGGATCATCAAGATACGGCAGAATTGGTGCGCCTGGAGTCAGTGGTTGAAACCTTGGCAGAACCCTTGAGGGGATTTCATGAGCTACAAATCTATGCATGTGGGATGGCTCACTTCGCTCGTGGAGAACTAAAACAAGCAATAGCTCAACTTACACAAATATCTAAAACAGGTAACCAGATCAATGTGGCTGGAGTTAGTTTGTCGATTCCAGAGGAAATTAGGAAAACTCAATCTTGGACTATACGGCGCTTTCTGAAAATGGCTGGTTTGACGGCGGTGGGATTAGGGGGACTAGGAACTGCTGTTCTATCGCCACGAGTAAGACAGTTATTGGAACCAGTACCTCGACCTTCTGTATCCGGACAATCCCAAGATTTACCTCTAGAAGACTTTGATTTTGAGGTGGTGACAGTGGATTCTGGAGGTCAGGTTACCAAACGCCAGCGCCACCAATCCCAATTTTTTCGCCAAGACTTGGGTAGTAGGGTAACTTTGGAAATGGTAGCTATTCCTGGTGGTACTTTCTATATGGGGGCTCCCAAGAGCGAGAAAGGTAGCATGAATAATGAATTTCCCCAGCACCATGTCACAGTCAAACCTTTCTATATGAGCAAATATCCAATCACTCAGAAGCAGTGGAGAATTGTAGCAGCTTTACCAAAGGTCATCCGTTCTTTAGATAGGAATCCATCTGGATTCAAAGGAGATAAGCGACCAGTGGAGTCAGTATCGTGGTATGATGCAGAGGAATTCTGTGCCAGACTATCTCAGCAAACTGGGATTGTTTATAGGCTCCCTAGTGAAGCGGAATGGGAATATGCATGTCGTGCAGGAACTACCACACCCTTCTACTTTGGTGAGACAATTACCAGTACACTAGCTAATTATCGCGGTACTGAAACTTACGCTTCTGAGTTTAAACATATTGATCGAGGGCAAACAACCCCCGTAGGTCAGTTTCGACCAAATACCTTCGGGCTCTATGATATGCATGGCAATGTTTGGGAATGGTGTGCTGATCCTTGGCGTGATAATTACAATGATGCTCCTCGTATAATGCGTGGGGGTTCTTGGGTTCTAAATCCTCGGTACTGCCGCAGTGCGATTCACATCAAGTCCGAGCCAGACGTCAGGGACGACAGCATTGGTTTTCGGGTAGTATGTTCCTAGACGTGGATTCTTCTTTACCCTTTTATACTAAATCCGGTTACGAAAACCCACTTATAATATAACAAAGCTAGTTGAGATAAATCAGATGCCTAAAAAAGCTAAATTGTTGCCACATCTGAGTTCATCAGAACTCAAGCAGAAGTACAAGAAAACTTCAGATCACGTAGAATCCAGAAGATGGCATTTACTGTGGAAAGTGTCGATGGGGTGGACTCTCAAGAATAGTGCGATTGCCGTGGGTATAAACTACGATTA